>ERZ1034419.194-NODE-194-length-9838-cov-19.065931_pt1 | contig 9838 bp, 12 predicted proteins | sample MGYA00520531_ERZ1034419 | MGnify/ENA primary metagenome ERZ1034419 (study PRJEB33736, sample SAMEA104288485) | Azolla nilotica | place: Sudan | collected 1982 | study: EMG produced TPA metagenomics assembly of the PRJEB19522 data set (Is there foul play in the leaf... | reverse complement strand
ATAGGCCACGTATCAGATATTAAACTGATAAGAACAGATACTACACTTGATCTTAGCCAAAAGGCCGAGAAAGGTATGCTTTGCACTGCCCTCTCCCTCCCCTCTTATAGCCCACTTCAAACGATTCTTGTGCATGTGGGATTTTACTACCTCCACTCTCTCTCTCTCTCTCTCTCATCCTTGGTTTTCACAAGAACCCAATAACAATGATGATGGTGTTTTTGGCAATGTCGTGGTGTTCCACACACGATGCCTACGTCACCGTCTGGGTTCCATGTAATACATATAATCTTATCAACGGCCAATTTAATCTTGGGGCCCACTTCGATGCTTTATGCGTACAAAAACCGGGAAACCAATCATCCGTGCGTGCGTGCACTTCAAAAACACCCTTCGCGACCTATGACACATGGGAGCAATGGGAGACCTATGTGAAGGGGACTGACTACCTACCCCTTTTCGTTACTACATATTCAATTTGTATGGCTCCACGTTATTATCCCTTCCTTGGGATCTCCACAATCTCGACTACCAAAGGCATTAACGCGATGTTACTCAAGACCAGCGGTGTTTTATGCCCCTACGGTAATCGCACTCTCATTCTTCCTACCCTCAAACCATGCGAAATGATCCTTCAACTCTCCTCCCTTACATGGTTACGCCTATACCATCCACAACGCCGCTTCCGGCGGTAATCGCACTCTCATTCTTCCTACCCTCAAACCATGCGAATGATCCTTCAACTCTCCTCCCTTACATGGTTACGCCTATACCATCCACAACGCCGCTCCGGAAGCCCTTCTACGGCACTTGGCAGGTCCTCGTTAATCTCTACGAATACGCTCTAGGTGCCCGATCACTCGCTCGTCCGACGAATGACCACTTCCGTAGCCTCTTCCTGCGTTCGGAACAATCTTGACGGCGTACATGCATTGCCGTTGGAACTAACACTGCGAGTGCCGCTTGGAAAACCATCCTCGGAGACTTCCATTGCATATCTCGCATTTGTTGCTTCGTTTGGATCGTTCCTGTACACCGCGTCGGCGAGTGCCACTCCTGCGACCCTCTTAGTGATTATCGCTTAGGACCTTCTGCATCCAAGGACCTACTTGTATGTCTCCGTAGGAGAAAGGCACGTATTGTTGCATGGTCAAAATAAAGCCACGGAGTGCGCACTCGTGCATTTTCGGGTGGGTTAAGCGCGTGGACTTCACGACAGATAACCCCTCTCTCCAAGTGCTATAGCACCGCCTCTAGAGATAACACTAACCCTGGCGTCTTGGACTCAACTAAAAGTTCTTTCCCTCTCCACATCTTCACATCAAGCAAGGCCAGAGCTACACTCCTCTCCATGATGTCAACTCTTCTTCTAGGCATCGAGAGTGAATCGAAATCTAGTGAGACCTAGCATCGAAAACAATGTATGTTGATGTTGTCATCGAGAGAAGATCTGCATTTCTTTCTATTTGGAGTAACATGTCGAGAATACATACACAGTGCAGATGGATTTTTCCTGCCGCGGTAGCTCCTCCTGCCACCTATCCCATAGATGGACCTTGTTATCGCATCGAAAGCAGTGCATGCTGCTATCAAAGGACCAGACGCCATTGTCAACCAACGAATATTGGCGGTTCATGTTGTTTGGAGTAACGTGTCCTTTTATACAATGGCACATATGCAATGCAGTGGGAATTGCCCTGCGTAAGGGGCTCTTTCCGCAACCTATATCACGTCCATGATAATAAGGATGTGACTCGCATCTATATTCTCACATCAAAGATATCTGAATGCATTTCTAATTTACTTCTCTTTTGGCCTCTACCACTGTTCTCCTGCTAAGGAATGGATCTTTACTCTGTAAGAAAAGGTCGTGTTGTTGTGTTGGCATCAGAAAATTTTCACGACTTCAGGCTTTGTCTTGGGTATATGGTAGTGAACGTGATGGCTTTAGGCTTCAGAGTGATGGCGATAGCTTGGAGGGACTCCCTACGATTGCTCCCAATCAACAAGTTGATAATAATCGTGGGCTCTCCCACCTCGTTAAGGTGGCCACCATTGAGAACCTCTCTCTTATCAGTGAGATGATAGTGTCCGATATTACTTTTAACATGAGCCATAAGCTCCGAGCGTCAAAGAGAGCCGGGGACCAAAGATCTTACGATGGATTCGGGAAAACCTACAACAAGAGAACAGAGAATGGAGTACCTCTAGGATGCTGCCAATTTCAGTGGGCTTGTTGTGGTTTATCCCGCCAATTTACTTCTGGGTGAACGGGAGAGAAAGGATCGGGTGGATGCTCTCTCATGTCGCGGGCTCTGATGCAGCTTCCAATAGCATTCTTATCACCAAGCGTGGTTTCCATACTCATGCTCTCTCAAGGGCCCACGAGAAATGCAACGATCCGTCTATCAGATGGCAGTAATGAAGCTACACATCTCTATGAAGAACACGATATAAAACGGCCGTCTTTCTTGCTGCGAAGCTCGCTGGGTTCTCCAATCTAATGCAATAAATGTTTTGTTATTATTGATTTGCGTTGATTCTCCTTTCAAGAATATGTACAATGGGGTCTCCTAAGCTTTAATCTATAATTCTTGGATTATGTAAGTATTTGGAGAGGTTTCAATGTCCAATAAAAGTGTGTTTTCTGCTGGTCTAGAAAGCTCCATTTCTAGACCGAGTGTAAGCGTTGTAATCTATGATTCCCTCCATTGACCAAACGACAAACTACAAGATTTTATACCTGTCAAAGTGAGTAGAATGCCATTTTCTTGGTTTCTGCAAGTCCACTAAATGATTAATCGCTTGCTAATGTCATTTAAGTGGAGACGACTATACAACTAGCAACTTGCAAAGTAGCGGAACATCAACTTTTGCTAGACTCGACCCTCGACTCTCTAGTCCACCTAAAAAGTTGCAAGGAGTAGTATATCAAGTTCCAAGTAGCAGAACATCAACTAGTTGCAAGTTCGTATTAGGGCCAAAGACATATGGACGAGAGTTGATTGTGACACAATAGTACATGTATATAAATTATGTTTTTAAGGGCTCCTTTTCATCACGTCTAGGCTAAACCGTGCCAATTACAGTTTTAGGGGTCTTAAACATCGGGTGAACTACAAAATAATCCATAGTTGAAAGTTTAGAGGAAATGACCAAAATAATTCCCATATTTTTACCCTCAGTTATTAGTTCGTGTGGCTTGAAAATAGATCAAGTCAGCGCACGGAATGCATGTTAGAATAGTTGTAGGAATGATCCATATAGAAATATATTGATGTTTTCTAGTAGGAATATTACTTCTTCCTTCTTTGTCGTGGGTGAGCTATTTTCCGATAAACATAATATTCTTTCGTTAGTTACACAAAAAGTTTATAAAGAGACTTCCGAAACCAGGCTAGGACTACAAACCATAGGAAAGGTGCGAAGGACTGTTTGATGTCATGGAGGAAATTTCACCAATGAGGGTCATGGTAAGAAGCCAAACTCTCTTCTCCTATCTTTGACGATGTTGTGAATAAGATCATTCGTGAGGTTGGGATTCTGCATAGAAAAACTTTTAGCAACCTTATTTCATCATTGTTGGCATCTGGAACATCACGTATTGGAATAGTAAGAAACCAACGTTTGCGTCTCAATCCATATTCCTACCAGTATTGAGATGGACACGAGTGTTGATATCGTGTAACGCAATATAGTGGTCTAAATTTTCCAAGCTTCTAATTGAAATATGGCCATGGCAATGTGGCATGGCGCTTGTGGGAAACAATGTTCCTCTCAATGTATTCAATACCAAATCTCATCTCGACCCTTAACCGATGATACATGCTTCGAGCACCCTCTTCCTTTCCTTCAAAATTTTCGCATTCTTCAAAATCTCCTTCGATCATAGCGTAACAACTGTCACAAGCATACGACATATTCAAGATTCAAAAAAATCTTTTGAAATCGTACATATAGGTTATAGGAGTACATACTAAAGTTATTTTGGGAGCTAAGGTATTCTCATTCACACTCGCGTGACTCGCACATGACCTCCAAATGGCATCGAGGCATAAATGCCAAGTGGCGAAACAAGCGCGTCCACAAAACCTATATAAGCAAAACTCTATTTAGTATTGAACCATTCCCGTTCTGCAACACCGGTGTTTAGTGCTCGTAATCTCTTGTCTTCTTGAGTTCCGAGTAAACCGGTGTCTTTGAGCTTCCGCCAACGACAACAACAATCTTACATCATCGACAAAATCCAAGAGGTTTTATTATTCTCTAGTGTTTATTACGGAGGTTCTCTCTTCATCACTAAGAAGGCATGCGCACACGGTTACCTCCTTTGATCTTTCATTATTCACACGAAAATACCTCACAGGCTTCCGTAATCTTAATACTTTTTATGTCGGTATTCATACGTGGAACAAGATCCGTATGATTCACAATAAATCACAAACACCTACTCGTTGATGCGCTAAAGTTTCAGTTCGACGAGTCGTCAAATATAAGCTCCAGTACCTCCAATGAAGCATAGGTAAGACCAGCCAAGTAATTGGTGCAAAAAGTACATCCTATTTCTCCTTTGTTGGTGCTACAATGGGCTTTGCAATAGACCTAAAGAAGTTTGGTCTCTACCCTGTGACCTGCAAAGAAGCGGATGGAAGTAGTCATGTTGCATGGCTGTGCGAAAAACACTGCAATCACCATGTTTCTTGGTGCTAGGCTTGAGCGGTGGTGCTCTATCGAACATAACAAAAGGGTGTGCTATGAATTGCTCACTTTCAAGAACATGGATTCATGTAGATTTAAAGTTGTAAGTCCTGGATCATATCGTTATGTAGCAGAGGGTTTGATGACCGATAAATGTCATAACCTTAAATGTTATATGCAAGATTCAAACCCACAATCTCATCTCCAAGACTCTAGAGCCTTAACCGCTAAACCAACACCTTACATATAATTATATAAGAAAGATATTTAAGTTGTATTTTAGTTGAGAGAATTTATCGAGTTATGCACGCTCGCTAAATGGCATGCATGCATGATTGCCAAGTGGCAATCATGCAGGCCTGCCAAGTGGCGACCCTGCATAGCCTCAAAACTAGTATATAAGGGCTAGTCCCTCATTGTATGAACCATTCCGGTCCGACGCTAGTCTTCGACATCTTGTACTCGAGTCTCCGGGCAATTCTAGTTCTTGTCTTCTTGTTCAGTTCTTGTTCTTGTTCTTGTTATTGTCTTGTGTTCCGCGTCCACTACGGTGTACGAGCCTTGGCCGTGACAATAAAAGCATTTTCTCGGCTTCTCTAGAAGCTCCATATTCAATGAATTGCGAGCTCTAATCTACCATTCCCTGGACAAAACAAATAGCAACCAAGATTTCCGTGTCAAGATGAGGAGAGATTGTTTTAATGGTTTTGTTGTAGTCCACAGTTGTTTTGCTCGGGAAACCTGACTCTCTATTATGTGTGCTACTTCATCTAGTAATACATGCACTCTCTCCACCGAACGGCTCTCAAATAGTAGAACATCAAACTGCAAAATGGTAGTAGGGCCTAAAATGTGTGGACAAGAAATGATCATGACACATGGATACATACATAAACGAGGATCTCCCTTTCATGTTTCACGCTTGGAAAACCATAAACTCTCAATTAGTGAGCGGTTGTGAAATTGCTATCAGACCTATAAGCTGCAATTTGTTGACCTTTACACCAAAAGTAACACAAAACATTGCAAGTAGTGTAAACTTATCGTGGACCTTGAATGGCTCCAATCAACTTTTTCAATTTCACTAGCATAAATTAAGTGAATTACAAAGGTGTCGAGGCCGAAGTTCTTAGACACATTGCCCAAAATCAATCACACATTTTACCTTAAATGATTTGCTTGTGTAGTGTAGAGGCAATACAAGAAGGCAATGCAATATGCGGATGGAAAAGTAGCGGAGGGAATCATAAATCTAATAGCATGAAAAAAAACAGTGGGAGGAATCATAGATTGAATAATATCATGGCTAATGGGTCCATTTTAACCGAGGGGATGAACGAAACCATTAAGCAAATTATCGCCGGCCATGTCTACCCGCTACATCGGACTGGGACGAGGTAATATCACTCGCAATCGATGCTCATAACACACGCATACCGACTGTCGAAAGTCGCCTTCCACTCGTGCCCTAGACGTATCCAAACAAGAATGTATGCACCTCGAAGGTGTAGCTTTGCGGAATACTTGGGCTCCACCAAGGCGCTTCGATGAGGTCAAGCTTGAAGGTAAGGCATATTGGTCATGGAGTGCAACCTTGTTTAGACCTCGGCAGCCCAATCATAAAGGACCAACTCTCTTCTTCTCTAGAAGTACAGGGGCATCTGCAAGGCTTCTAGAATGCGGAAGGAATCCATTCGCCAAGTGTTCCACGATATAGTCTCCAAGTGGCGTAAGTTCTCATGGTGACAAGTTATAGATTGGGCCCCGATGGCGGCTGTTTCCTCGGTTGTAGACTCAATAGGACAATCATAAAGTCAATGTTCAGGGAGCTAAGCATTCTTTGCCTTATCAAAGACATCGGCGAATCTATGATACTTGATTCGTAACCCGACGTTAGACTTATGTGAACTCGACGAAGGCATTGTTATCACGGCAATTACAAAGATTTGCGTGCTCTTAGCTCCTTTGCATAACCTTTGAAGTGAGATCGTCGAGATGTGATGAAGCTCCGAACCTGACTTTGGAACGCCGGAAAACCTCGATGCGAGGTTAGGACTACGACGCTCAAGCCGGGGCAAAACCAAGAATAACCGGGTGCGTGGGGCTATGGATTACATTGAAGTCGATCAAGCAAGCCGTGCTCCGGAGCACGGCACGAACCGCCTCAGACTCCTCGAGAACATCTCGAGATGAAATAGGACGACCATCGATGATTGTAACGAGAGTTGGATAAGGGAGCGTATTCAAGGCTATGTTGCGATATAAGGGGAAGTCCCTGTGCATGGAGCAGGAGTTGGGTCCTGAGCCTAAGAGAGCATAAACAATGATTCGGCGGCGTTTGGATGTACGGAGCTGAACTGATCGGTTCGACGATATGGAACCGGTGCTCGAGACAAAATCTAGATATTCTAGGTTGTCCAAACGAACGGCCGTGATTTTGGCTGGAGTCACCCGGTTAGCAGATCATGTAGTTGGCTTTATATCTCGAAACGGTTGGATGGAGGAATACCGCATTAGATGGGTGTGATGGGGGAGCCCGATTCGGATTTTCTCAATCGTACTTACGTGATTTAACTCTTGTATGGATTGCTACGTGTTCTGGTGAGATGTGAATGGAAAGATATCGTGGTTGTCGAATGCCTAACCATCACACGTCACGGATCCTAAACCCGGATCGTCTAGACGTGTGTCGTAAGCATACAAGCACAGGGGGAAAGATCGAAGAAGAAGCCAATGAAAGTGATTGGACAGTCGACATGATTGTAGAAAAGGGCTCGAGAGTTAGAATCTCGGAATGGAAAGGATCAAGAAGGAAACGATGCCACGAGGGGTGGCTTATCCGTGGCACCATCATTGAAGGGAGGAAAGAATTGGGATGCCGGGCACGGCTCGCGGTGAATGTGTTTGCTAGTTTGGCTTCTAATCGTGAACATATATACATCCGTCGAGGTTTGCTGCGTGGTGCATCGTGGATGATAGACAACGCATATTTCCAGCTACGTAACCTCGATTCACAGCTACTTCGCACCGAGGCCTAGCTCTGCCGTAGTCTAATAATAAGCCCTTAAAATTGCGATAGAAGCCGCGCACGAAAGGACTTGCATGACGCGTTTATCATTGCAGATGTAGTAGGTAGGTTTTTTGTGTGGTGCGGAGAAAGTAACAGCTCTCACGATTTCTGCTCACATAAAAGGTTGTTTCGTTGCCCGGAGGTGACAACGACACGACTGGTGTCCAGGACACGATTCGCGTTCGAGGCGCTGTGTATGTATGTATACATGTGATGCAGGGAGCTTGAGAAGTGTGAAGCAGCTTAAGCACATGAGAAGGGGGAGGGAGGGAAGGAAGGTGGATGAGAGGGGAGCGAGAAGATGTTAGTGTTATATCCCACATGCAAGAGGAGGAACGGTGAAGTCGCTATAAATGGGAGGCACTGGAGGCAGGGAGAACATACTTACCTGGGCGGGGTCGATCGGTGATCAGCAAGGCCGATGGCCTAGGGCCGGCGCCTCCATTGCACTGCCGGAGGGGCTGTTTGCCCTAGCATCTCCCCAAGCGGGAGAGTGCACGTCATAATTTGTGGCAGAGGGGGCTCGCGTCCGCGCGGCCCCTACGAAAATTAATGCATCGGAAGTGATACGGCACAGCCTTCTCGAGTCAAAGGAAAGAATCATGATTCGGGCCACTTGTTGACTGGGTTTAGGGAGGAGCGGCATGCCCTCGCTGACTGGGTTTAGGAAAGAATGTCATGCAAGTCAGCCGTTTGCTGACTGGAGCATACAATGAGTAGTACACCAATATCTGGCTGGCTACTAAACATAAAGAAGTCAGAGGAGGCAGTGTATCTCTCTCTATCTCTGGCTGAAAACCAAGTAACGTTGCGCGTAATGTCCTGTTTCGTACCCCTCCCTACCAGGAAAGACTGATCCATGAGATGGAAGTAGTGTGCCGTCTATCTTGGCACATCCTCGCGTTCTGCGGCATCAAATCCGTGCAGCAGGGCAAGCCATGTTTCTAGACTGGCATCAATGCCAGCATGAACGGGGTAAGCTGCTCTTGACTTGTCCGCAACTGGGAAAGCAATAGCCTCACCGTTGGTATGTCCTGGTTGTGTTTCCCGAGCCGGTAACGGGGTCTCCTACCCATCCCCATGGGCCTCTCTGCGGTATGGAGGGAACTCGAGACTAATAGGCATCTATCTCAGCCCACCAGCGGGTCCGTGCACTAGACTCTAGAAGCCCTCGACTCGTAAGGCAGACGCTGCTGGAACCACTCGGCTTATTATGTATTCCTCCAAGCTCGTTAGCGTGTAACTCCCCCTCCGAATCACGGGAGAGGGGGTGGGTAAGATCAAGTGTAGTATCTGTTCTTATCTGGTGCTCACGGTGCCCCATGAGGTAGATAAGAGGTAAGCACAATGTGCCCATGCAGTTAGTTGCCACCACCAGCCCTGGTCCGCATTTGGAGCACTGCCATAACTTACCACCAACAGTGCTGGCCCATTTGGGAAGCCGACGTTCTTATAGACATGCCTGCCAAACAGTTTGCATGAATTCGTTTATAGCTATACCTCCGTCCGCATCAGGAGCAGCAGATCAGTGAGCACTGCCCGGACTCGCCGTCACCACAGGCAGCAGAGCAGGGCTGCACCACTTGGGACACCACCATGCCTACTAGGTAGTAAGTGCGACCATCGATCTTCTCTTTTCCGCCTATTCATGACAGACATTCAAGGCACGGTTCGCCTCTTCCCTTCACCAGGGAGTGTAACATTCAGCAAGGATTCGGGGCTCCCTAGTAGAGAGGCAGCAGCAGCAACCCTCCCTTGCTTGCAGCATCTATGCACGAAGCCGCTCTAGGATTCGTGAGACCAGCATCTCATCTCATCTCCTCTTGGACACCGCAACACATCATATCGCAGAGGTCTCTTGGCTTTCATTTACATCACGCTTGGAAGGGGGGTGCGCCAGTGTGACCTCAGAGTCAGTGCAAGACTGAGGCGACGCGTGCAGCCCCCAGGACAGCAAGCTGCCCTGGATGGGGGCTGCCCCCGTGAAAGAAATTAGGTTAATATCATGTGACCTAATAGGCCACGTATCAGATATTAAACTGATAAGAACAGATACTACACTTGATCTTA
>ERZ1034419.193-NODE-193-length-9862-cov-39.946875_pt1 | contig 9862 bp, 9 predicted proteins | sample MGYA00520531_ERZ1034419 | MGnify/ENA primary metagenome ERZ1034419 (study PRJEB33736, sample SAMEA104288485) | Azolla nilotica | place: Sudan | collected 1982 | study: EMG produced TPA metagenomics assembly of the PRJEB19522 data set (Is there foul play in the leaf... | reverse complement strand
CCCTTCTGCTGTATAGATATTATTGGCACTCTTACACCTTATTTAATCCACTTTCCTAAAGCAACTATTAGAATCATTCTCTGTAGTTTGCTAGGAATTGATGTGGGACGTTTTCGTTATCGTTGGGGATATCCAGTTGGTTCTGTAAGTATTATTGAATATACTGAACATGGTCCCATGTTGCAAACTTTAGGAGATCGGACTCATTTAAATGTGAGATTGCGAAATTTACCAGGAACTTAAGTTTAGTAATCAGTTATGAACAATAAGCTGGATTTTCTGGAGAAGTGGGTTATCTGAAGTTCTTGAATGATGAATTTGCAATTTCTTGTTGGGTGATTGCTGATCTTCTTTTGAAGAACATAAGAAAATCTATTCAGTAATAGATTAAACTGATAATAAGAATTTATCCGAATTGTGAAATATGAAGGTGGAGTCCAAGGTGAGTAGTAGTGATAATTATACCTTCTCGTTTTCAGGAGAAGTAACAATTCCTCAAGCTCCTCCTGAGTTTAAATCTGGTTTTATCGGCATTATTGGTCGTCCCAATGTAGGTAAATCTACTTTGATGAATCAATTAGTAGGACAAAAAATTGCTATTACATCACCTATACCTCAAACTACTAGAAATCGGTTACGGGGTATTTTAACTACAGATAAAGCTCAGTTAATTTTTGTTGATACACCAGGAATTCATAAACCTCATCATCAATTAGGAGAAGTCCTGGTAAAAAATGCCAAAATCGCAATTGAGTCGGTAGATGTTGTATTGTGTGTAGTTGATGGAACAGCGCCTTGTGGTGGAGGCGATCTCTTTATTACTGAGTTACTCAGTCGTAGTCAAACACCAGTAATATTGGGGATTAACAAAATTGACGAACAACCAGCAGATGCTGAGAAACTGGATGATAGTTATATTCAGTTGGCGAAGGAACATCAATGGCAAACTATCAAATTTTCTGCTAAGACTGCTTTAGGATTAGTGGAAGCACAAGAATTATTAATTGAACATTTAGAACCTGGGCCTTTTTATTATCCACCAGATTTAGTTACAGACCAGCCAGAACGGTTTATTATGGGGGAATTAATTCGGGAACAGATTTTATTGTTAACCCGTGAAGAAGTACCTCATTCAGTGGCGATCACAATTGATTTAGTAGAAGAAACCCCAAGCATTACCCGTGTACTCGCAACTATCCACGTCGAGAGAGATTCCCAAAAAGGGATTTTGATTGGTAAAGGTGGCACAATGCTGAAAGCTATTGGTAGTAGAGCTCGTGAACAAATCCAAAAACTGATTGCTGGTAAAGTTTACCTAGAATTATTTGTGAAAGTGCAACCCAAATGGCGACATTCACCAGTGAGGTTAGCAGAGTTAGGGTATCGAGTAGAAGAATAAATAATTACAAATTAATGGTGATGGACTTTTTCTAACAACCACAGAGAAGCCACAGTACTCACAAAGTGAGCCGCAATGCTATTAATATTTGCAACTTCTACAAATACATCCATAGCACGAATAATCCTATAAGGGTCAGTAATTGCCACTCCTGGGGGTTGGGAGACAGATTTAGCTACTAGCACACCTACCGTTGCACCTGCACCCAAGATGCTGATTAAAATCCCCACTAAACTCACCATTATTCCTAGTCGGATAGCTCTAACGGTTTCTGCCTTACTGGGATGTAAAGTTGGATTGGGGTTTGCTAGGCGTTTACTGAGGCGTGTGTAACGAAAATTCCAATAAACACTAAATAACAGCACTAAAATTCCGCACACACCCCAAAATATGCCAACTCCTAGACCTGTATTTTGTTGTTGAGCAAAATCACGACCAGTAGCAGCAAACAACAAGGCCAAGCCGCTGACTATTACTAGTGCCAATTGCACCCATACAGTGATCCAGCCAGTAAAACTAATAGTTTTAGCGATATCTTGTAGCTTGGGTGCAAGCGATGGCTGATCATGGTGATGCGATCGCACTTCCGATTCAGTGTGCATATTCATGACTGATTACTTGTTATATCCCCCTCTTGTAAACCTTAGTTCCATCCACTGACTATATACACCCACCTCCAGACATAATTACCACCAAATATTAAGGCATAAGATAGAACTTGGAGATAGGAAAAGAATAATAACCTCTTCCCAGGCTTCAATTACTAATACGTACAATTAACACATTATTTACTGACAGAATTACTGTGTTATTCTTCAGGAAAGTCAGCATCAAGGATAGGAAACTATGATTAAATCTTGGATGGTAATTGGAGGTGTGGCCTTCTTAGTAGCCTTTGCAAGTACCCGGATTACACCTAGCGATCGCCAGTGGTTCAGGCACTTACAAAGACCCAGATGGCTGACTTTTGAAGGGGCAATTCCGTTAATCTGGACAGTAATCTTTATTTGTGGCGCTTGGTCAGCTTATATGATATGGGAACACAATCCTGGTAGTAGTACAACCTGGTTAATGATGGGTTTATACCTACTGCTAGAAATATTTAGCATTGCTTACACACCTGTCATGTTTAGGTTACGTAGTCTCAAAGTAGGTACAATTCTTGGTGGTACAGGTTTTATCATCTGTCTTTTAGTCACTTTCGCAGTTTTATCTGTTTCTATTTGGGCAGCATTATTGCTAGTTCCTTATTTATTGTGGAGTCTCATTGGCACATATACAACTTGGGAAATGATTCACATCAATCGGCAAAATGTTTGACTGAATAATTACATGATTTCTGGTTTTATGAAGTACGTGCTTATGTTGAAAAAGAAACAGATCCTGTGAATATTTAGATCAGCATTAAATTTGAGAGTCCAGGAATACTGTTAATTCGAGATCTTGAACTATTACAAGCTCCTGTAAAAGTCAAATAAGAATTACAGCAGATTGCAGATCAATGAGGTACAGAATCTAAATTGAAACCAACACAGGAAGAGAGTGTTAAGCTGTTACGCAGCTAAACTTAATATTTAGTAACCTAGAATCCTTCTAGCAAGCCTTTTGGGGAAAAAAGTAAATGCGTAACAGCTGACTCCTGACTCCTGACTCCTGATTACTACTGTAAGTCGCCATCATAACTCGTAAAGGATCTTAATAGGAAATAGTAAAAAATGAATGAATCAAGGTGTACCTAATTTCGCAGAAATAAAATATGATTCCATCATACCCGTGAAAACAGGGACGAGGGGCTAGGAAATAGATTTGTTCATATAAGTAGGTGGGCGGAAAAATTTATAACTATGTCATGGCGAATGCAGCAAAGCGGAATCAAGCAATCGCAAGGGTTTCAAGTAATTTACATGTTACATAGTTATGTTTATTTGTGTCTACCTACTTATCATTTAGAAGTGCCATAACTGATATTGAGTTTTTATCAGCTAATTTTACAGTCGATTAGTTTATTCTTATCAGATGCTGCCTTGCTACCAGTTAGTAAGGATTCAGGTTAGGTTATGTAACTTATCTAACATTCTTGTCTATATTCTTCAGTTCTAAAATTTACTGTGCAAATAGCTAAATATTTGTCAAACCTGATTTTTGTTCAATCTCAGCTACATTTTAATTTGCACAGCTAGAGTCTGTAGCACCGAATACTTTTCTCACCAAGCTTTTGGGATTGATATATGGGATCGCAATATTCGATATAAGTAATTAATAAGTTAGGGTAATATCATTTTTATGATTTCTTTGTTATTTTGTATATAACGGGACAGTTCTTCAACATCCGGTGAGTTTAAATAGCAATTAGTTGAAGGATATCTCTGCTGATTCCATGTAAGATATCTAAGTCAGAATTGTCTTTACTATAATTACCAAGACAACGCAGATTTATGCAATAAATTGCATGGATAACAGTTAAATTTGCAAAATTTCGTCCATCTAAAGACAACAGGATTTAGAACTATGATCACCACAAATAGTCAACCTATTATTCTCCCTACTTTAATTAGCCCCATTGGAGAAAATCATCAAACAAGTAATAAATCTGATTTACTACAACCAATCCGTCAATGGTTAGATGAAATTGAAATTCACAACCGTAAACTCGCTAAATTTATAGCCAAACTGATTCCTGCTCAATGTCCCTTTGAACGTGATATAATGTTCTTGGGTCGCAAAGTAGCTCACATTCCTCCAATGTGTAAGCTCAATCCACTGTATGATCAACTAGTCGGCTTGCGTTTTCGCGCATTGTGTTATTTAGTAGATCAATGTGGAGAGGACATCCAATCCTACTGCTAAAACCAACTAGATTCAATACAGATGGAAATTAAGATCGAGCATCAACCTAGTCAAGAGAGCCTCAACCAATTAGGCGTATACAAATGGGCGATTTGGCAAAAAGAAATTGCTAAATTCCCGTGGACTTATGATTCTCAAGAAACTTGCTACTTTTTAGTAGGTAATGTAATTGTGACTCCTAATGGCGGACAACCATTACAAATCAGTAAAGGTGATTTAGTGACTTTTCCGGCTGGGATGTCTTGTACATGGGAAATTACCCAAGACGTAAAAAAACATTATTGCTTTGATTAATTCAGGACCAAGAGTGAAGTTTATTATCTCTTTCTCCTGGTATAGTTGAGAATCCAGAAAAGAAACATCTTATCCACTTGGAGTAGTTCTTGTTTGGAGATTCGCAACAAGTATCATCAGCTAAAGTTGCAGTATCGGTAAAATGTTTATAATCTCAAGAAACACATTTTATAACCCTTGCCCAGCAAGTACTTCAGGTTTTCAATCTGAACTTGTTTCTTTCACTTATTGCAGGAGCGTAAACCGCGCTCATGGGAGGCTCACATCTTCCACTAACAGAAATTGATGCAATTTAATTACACCGCATAGTTATAAAACTCCTGATTTACCACTTAAAACCAATAGAAATAAGGTAGTCTTATCACGCATCTTTTTAGGTCACCTGAGTTTGTACGGAGAGTTGAAAGATATCGGTATAACTGTATAGTTCAAAACTTGTTGCGACTCCATCCCTATAAATTTAAAATTAAAAATTAAAAATCAAAAATTTATGTAAGAATTCAGGAGTCAGGAGTCAGTATGTTTGAGAAATTGGTTAATTATCAAACAGGTATTTTTGGCGTTAGCCTGAAAAAGCTGATTGCTGTTCGCGTAGCGTGCCGTTAGGCATTAGCTGAATGCTTACAAATTTATAACGCCAGATAGATTTATTTATAGTATTCATTAATCGTTCAAAATTCATATATAATTTAGGTTTTAAGATTTACATAAAATGTTATTACATCTCAGCACTTGGCCAGAAGTAGAAACTTATTTACAGCACTCTCAGGGAATTATTTTCCCCATTGGTTCTACAGAACAACATGGTCCTACTGGTTTAATTGGTACTGATGCTATTTGTGCAGAAGCTATATCCCGTGGAGTTGGTGAAGCGACTCAAGCTATGGTTGCACCAACAATCAATGTCGGTATGGCATTACATCATACTGCTTTTCCAGGGACAATTAGTTTGCGTCCTAGCACTTTAATTTTGGTAGTGCGAGATTATATAACTTGTTTAGCCAAAGCTGGTTTTACCAAGTTCTACTTTATTAACGGACACGGTGGAAATATTGCTACTCTCAAAGCGGCTTTTTCAGAAATTTACGCTCATTTAGAAGATTTGCAAATTCCTAATGCATCAAAAGTGCAATGTCAACTTGCTAATTGGTTTATATGTGCTTCTGTGTATAAGCTGGCTAAAGAATTATACAGTGATCAAGAAGGTTCTCATGCAACTCCTAGTGAAGTAGCTGTGACTCAATATTATTATCCAGAAGCAATAAAAAAAGCATACCTGTCTCTAGAAGTTGTTTCTGGACACAAAATTTATGGTGCTGTTGATTTTCGTTTACGTTACCACGATGGCCGTATGGGTTCCAATCCTGCTTTAGCTACTCCAGAACATGGGAAACAGTTTTATGATTTGGCTGTGGAGGAATTAAGTAAGGGATATTTGGAGTTTGTGAAGGAAGAAGAAAGTAAATAAACTTTTTACGTGAGTGAGATAATGATGGAAATTAAACTGCTCAAAATATCGTAATTATTAAACTGCTCAAAATATCGTAATTAACGAGTAAGAAAACACTCTCAAAGATTTAATTCAACTTCTGGAATCATCTCAACGTGCTGCTGCTCGTTGTTCACCTAATGCTATCATGACAGCCACAATTAGGCGGCGAATTGTAGAAGTTGAGCAAGGTGGAGAGAAATGAGCACAACACGGTGCATCAGTTATAAAAAGACTTTTATAAAAAGACTTTCAAAAGACTTAATAGCCAAATGTGGTAAAGGATTATAAAAAAGTAATTTAGAACAAATGCGGCGTTTTTACCTAGAATGGCAAATTGCCCAGATAGTGTCTGCGGAATTCAGTTTATTTATTATATAAATGCCCATCCTAATGTGAAAGAGGCTAGGGGAAATCTACAGTTCTTTTATACATCACCAATGACTTTACAAACATCATCTTCAATACTTGCGAACTTTGTGTTTGAATTAGTTCTTAAAATTGCGTTTTCCTTGATAACCAGATATCTGAGCTAGAGTTTCTAAAGATTGCATTCCTGCATAGATTTTACCTTGAATTTCCCAAATCGGATAACCTTTTATTTTTGCTTTGTGACATAGATCAGGTTGTGGGTTAGTACCTTTAGGATCACATTCAATATATGTAATAGTTGCCCATGCTTGTTTACCAAATAGTTCTTTTTGGTGGTGACAATATGGACACCGGAAAGCACTATACATTTTCGCTTTAATTATTTTGAGGTATTCTGCTAAAGCAATTTCTGCTGCTCCTGAAAAGTTTTTTAGAGGTGGGATTTTTTGAGTCTTTAATATTTTACCGGTGATGAGAGGGAACTTACGGAATATGAGAATGGAGTCTCTTCGGCTTTAGCAACGATAGTAAATAAGGTTAAAGTTGCTGCCAATAAACCTGTAATAATTGAGTATTTCATGACTTAAATTGATTTTTTTGAAAAACAATGTTGCAAATTCTATTCTTAGCTGAAGGCTGACTCTTGAGAGATTATGAAATTGTAAACCCACATTAGTGGGTTTTTACTGTTATTAACTTTGAGCAATTCCTTCTTCTCGTGCGGCCTGTTGTACAGCAGCAGCAACAGCAGTAGCAACACGACTATCAAAGACTGAAGGAATAATATGTTCTCGATTCAAGTCGGAAGGTTTAACTAAAGATGCGATCGCACTAGCTGCTTCTAAATACATTGTTGTGGTAATCGTTCTGGCCCGACAATCTAAAGCCCCACGGAACACCCCTGGAAACGCCAGGACATTATTGATTTGGTTGGGGTAGTCACTGCGACCTGTAGCCATAACTGCCACGTTCTTGGGGGCTAATTCTGGTTGAATTTCAGGGATGGGATTAGCCATGGCAAACACAATTGCATCCTTTGTCATTCCTTGCACCATTTCTGGTGTTAAAACTCCGGGTGCGCTGACACCGATAAACACATCTGCACCTTGCATAGCACCTGCTAAAGTCCCTTGGGCTTTGACTGCAAATTCTTTTTTTTCTTCGTTTAAATCAGTACGATTGGTGGATATAATGCCTTTGGAGTCACAGATCAAGATTTTTTCTGCTCCTGCTTTGCGGAGTAAACAAGCGATCGCCACTCCAGCTGCACCAGCACCATTAATTACAATGCGGATGTCTGCAATTGATTTATTGACTAATTTTAAGGCATTAAATAATGCAGCTAAAGTAACAATTGCTGTACCATGTTGGTCATCATGAAACACTGGTATATCTAATTCTTGTCGCAGTCTTTTTTCAATTTCAAAACAGCGGGGTGCAGCAATATCTTCTAGATTCACACCACCAAACACAGGGGCAATATTTTTCACTGCTTTGACAATTTCATCTGTATCTTGGGTAGCAAGACAGATAGGGAAAGCATCAAGACCTGCAAATTCTTTAAACAACATGGCCTTACCTTCCATCACGGGTAAAGCAGCACCAGGTCCAAGATTCCCCAGACCCAAAACCGCACTACCATCAGTGACGATCGCGATAGTGTTTTGTTTGATAGTAAGATTGTAAACTTCCTCTGGATTTTGGGCGATCGCAGTGCAAATCCGACCGACTCCAGGAGTGTAAGCCATTGCTAAATCGGAAACACTTTTGAGAGGGATTCTACTAGCGATGCTGATTTTGCCACCACGATGTAAATTAAAGGTGCGATCATAAACACTGATCACCTTGATATCAGGTAATCCTTTTATAGCTTGAACAATAGTTTCCGCGTGTTCTGTACTAGCCGCATCAACTGTAATATCACGGATGGATTCTTTGCGGGTTTGTTCAATTAAATCAATTTGTCCTAGATTACCACCACTGAGTGCGATCGCCTGTGTTACAGAAGCCAACATCCCCACCCGGTTGGGAATTTGCAAGCGTAGCGTCACACTGAAACTAGAATTAGGAGTTAAGTTTGCCATTGTGCTGTGCGATTTGAAATTTTAGATTTTATATTGAATTGCTTGTTAACGTTCTATTTCGACAATTAAATATGATATTTAATCTGTATAGCTATGCCTTTACTGTAAAAACCAATTCTTTATTGTATCAAACTACATTAGTTTTAGGGCATCATTTTCATCATGAAGATTGTCATAATCCGGATTTAAGGATTTATGGCTAAGGCTGCCGCTAGAGATACAGGATCTTAATAATACAGCTTTAAATACTGCTAAATACTGTGATCGCAATTAAAACGGTGATATTGCATAATCAAATTATGACAGTACAAGCTGGCATTGGTTTAGTTGCTGACTCCTAACCAGAAACCGAATATCAATAAACTCTGAATCAAGCCAGAGAGACGTTTATTAGAAGCAAGTTAAGTAGGTTGGCGTTGAAAATTGTCCTTATTACAGCTAAAAGGCAACAGGGAAGAGGGTTTTGGTAATTTTACTTTTTGTTACATACTTCTGTTTTTTCCCGCCGACTTACTTATTCTTTGTTTGCAATAAACCTCATAAACTCTAACTCTGAAAAACTTACCCAAAAGAAATCACAACTTAAACACTAAGCAGTTTTTATTTCTGACTTACAGCAGATTGCAGATGAAAGAAGTAGAGAATCTAAATTGAAACCTAGACCCCAAGAGAGTTTTACTCCTGACTCCTGCTGTATCTTGTCAGATTCTTTGTTAACAACAATCTGACATTTATAGCTCTTCCGTTGGTTTTATGGTACGGCATTAACATCAAAGGTTTATAGGAAGTATAAAAACCTAAAAACCCATGGCTGGGAAGGATTATAGCCTAGATCAGAGTTTTATTTGTTATTCGATTCCATAAAAGGTTCGCAAGAAGCATATTTATTTAGCTACTAGGTAAGTTATTTGGGTCAATACCTTGGGAAACTAAATAAGCTATTAATCTAATCTCTTTGAGCACGTTGCTTTTCTTGTTCTACAAGTTCTTTCTCCTTAGAAAATAGTATACAGGATTTAAAAAAAATTTTTTTATGTTGTGTAAATTGCTCTCTATGATCGATCAAGGTCATCAAATCTAAATCCTATTTATCTTCCAATCCTGAATCACACATTTTCATCCTGAGAATCCCTCTGAAAATCCCTATATCCTGGATATTCTGATTCAGAAATTAAAAAACAAAAATAAACAAAAATACCCTCCAAAAATGGGGGGTATTTTCTAGTGATCTGAGATACTTAAGATTAGCCGTTGATTGGAGGAGCAGCCAAAGCAACAGGAGCAACATCACCAGCAGCTAAGTCTAATGGGAAGTTGTGAGCGTTACGTTCGTGCATTACTTCCATACCCAGGTTAGCCCGGTTGATTACATCAGCC
>ERZ1034419.191-NODE-191-length-9931-cov-38.974382_pt1 | contig 9931 bp, 10 predicted proteins | sample MGYA00520531_ERZ1034419 | MGnify/ENA primary metagenome ERZ1034419 (study PRJEB33736, sample SAMEA104288485) | Azolla nilotica | place: Sudan | collected 1982 | study: EMG produced TPA metagenomics assembly of the PRJEB19522 data set (Is there foul play in the leaf... | reverse complement strand
ATCAAAGGGATGGTTAACTCTGCTTTGCAGACACCTTCTTTAACCCCTCTAGCTTCGACCTGAATCCTTACACAAAACTTAAATATAGCAATCCTATTTAAGAAATGATCAACAAAAATTAGTAACACTTCAGTGATACAAACGCTAAATTGGAAAGAAATCTGTCCCAGCTTGATCAGCTTGCAAGTCCCTTAACGGAAAATGAATACTTCAACATCTTATTCAGGCGACTCATTCCCCTTTAACTTCTTTAACCTTGAATTTATCGCACCATCACCGAGTCAAGACAGCAATTTACTCAAACAGCTATCTTTTGTCCCTGGGCTGCAAGAAATTCTCATGCTGCGTCAGGTTCACGCCCTAGAACACGCTACTGTTTGGGTTCTGAGCGAAACTACAAGCGTTTATTCCCCTCTCGGAAACCCCAGCAATGTGCAGTTTGATAACGAATCATTAAGCGGGTTGTCTACAGAACAGGGATTTTACCTTTATGGTGAAGTCAATATCAGTCATTTGCGGCGTGCGGTAACACTAGCCCAACATCGCCTTACCAGTGGAGAATGGGATTTAGCTGTGCATCCCCGTTGCGGTACAAATTTATCTGTAGCAATGCTGTTAACAGCTGGATTTGCTATAGGTGTATATGCAATGTTACCATTTCGACCAATTGAACAACTGATAGGCTTAGGACTAGCTGCAACTACAGCCTCTGAACTTGCACCAGACTTAGGTTCTATCGCCCAACGTTACTTAACAACAGCTATTCCCTTTAACCTAGCAATTGAAAATACTATTCGTACACGAGACAGTTGGGGACGTGAAGCTCATTTTATTAAAGTAAAATGGCGGAATTGACACTCTCACTGCTAAAAGCATATGGGATTATTGGTAAGCAGTCAGCTTCTTCAGGCTAACGCCAAAAATACCTGTTTGATAATTAACCAATTTCTCAAATATCCTGACTCCTGACTCCTGAATTCTTACGAAGATTGGGCTAATTATCGCCCCTTCATAATTGCTCTCTAATTATCTCTCTAGCCGTTGCCATACCATGAGAAAACTGTATTTTTTAGTTCCGGGAACAGATAGAAAATTTGCCTGTGGTGGTCTTTGGGCAGAGTTAAAAACATTGAATTTAGCTCAACAAGTTTGTAGTGCAGAACTTGTCACTTACCGACAAAAAGAGAAAGACAAACTTTTTTTTGATGACTTGTTGCGAACCCAAAATTTAGATAACGTAATTTTTGTCATTAGCTGGGGATTTGATATAGCTAAACTAGCTCGTAAATTGCAAAAATATAATGTAGTTTATCATGCTCACAGTGCAGGTTATAAATTCAATCTTCCTAGCAGTATTCCCATCATCACAGTCAGTCGCAGTACAATGGGATATTGGGGACAAAAAGCACCAAATAATCTGATTTATTATTTACCTAATCAAATTGCTAATGAATTTACCAATTTACATGTTGAGAGAGATATTGATGTTTTAGTTCAAGCACGAAAATCTTCTGAATATTTAATTCAAGAATTAATTCCCGTATTGCAAAAACAGTGTAAAGTTCTTCTAGTTGATTCTTATATTGAAGATTTACCTGGATTATTCAATCGAGCTAAAATTTATCTCTATGACTCTGCTGAATATTGGGCGCAAGAGAGAGTGAGTGAAGGCTTCGGTCTACAACCTATGGAAGCCCTTGCTTGTGGATGTCAAGTTTTTTCTAGTGTAAACGGTGGGATTTCTGATTACTTAGACCCTGGATTTAATTGCTATAAAATTGCTGGATATTCTCTAGAATATGATGTACAGAAGATATTAAAGACTCTATCATCTCCACTTCCTTTGTCTTTATCAAGAGAATTTTTTGCAGAGTATAGAACTGAGAATATAATTAACAAATTAACAGTTATTTTAGCGGAAATAAATGAATTTTTAGATCACAAAAATCATTATTCAGGCAATATTAAAAATTTAACCAAATGGCGTTTAATAAAGTTGTCTTTACAGAGAGTATATGATAAAGTAAAAAAGAAATATTTCTCATGAACAATGACTGTAGGGGGATAAAATATGAATAAGGTGCAAGGAATAAGTCTTGAAACCATCAAAAACTGATTGCCTGCGGCACTGGCGATGGCGTAGCTTGGCGTAAGCCATCGCCAAATACTTTCCCAGGTTCGAGACTATTCTGACCTCCTTCTAATTCTCCCTCCTGACTCCTAGCCCTTACGAAAAGACTTTTTCAGCAAACCCTATTTCATTTTATAAACTTGCTAAAGTGTGCCTAAGAGGGTGTTTGAAAAGCCTATTTCGCCCCCTTAATTGCCCCATAATTGGGCAATACAGTTCAGATAAGACTTTTTCTCTCTCTGCTTCCCCTGCTTGCCTAAACAGATAATTTTCCATAACTCAACCGTATTGAATTATGGGGGACTTTGAAAATTCTTTTCACCATAGTCACCCTACAAATTGGGAATTTTTTTATTTGGCAGTCCCTTACGGAAGGTGAAACTATATTTTTTTTGAGCCAGGGATATCGAGGTTCTGAGGACTAAAAAAATAAGCCATGAAATCATGACATAAAATACTCCGTTTATGGCTTTTGTTATGGAATCATAACATGATGAGCCCCAAAGGGCTTATAAATACGTCAAATAGACGAAAAACTGTCTTCTTACCCCTTGCTCACTAGGCATGAATACCTGTTAATATTTCTTTAACACAAGCACATCGCTGATCCCGAATAAATGCTAATCATTGCAGGATGAGGAATCAAAAGGTTGTGAATTGTTTTTTAAAAAACACACTAAAACACTTATAAACTGGGCAAAACCAGGAGTCAGTAATAAGAAATTCATCTGGGAAAAATTATTATAACCCGGATTAATAATTTAACACTACTGGAGGCCAAATAAATGGCAAAAGAGCGCCCGCCGCTAGAGGAGATGACATTAAGGCAACTTCGTAAAGTTGCTAGTGAATATGGCATTTCTCGCTATAGCCGAATGCGTAAATCTCAACTGTTGGCATCGATTCAAGAAGTACAGCGCAACAAAGTTTCGCCTAGTCCATCTCGTTCATTGGAGGCACAGGAAACCGTGGAAGCAGCAAAATTTGAATTAGGTCAGGAAGATCGTACTGGTGGTTCTCTCGCTGATGTGGATGAGGGACTGGCAGATTTACCAGGTGGTTACGGAGAAAGTCGGATTGTTCTGTTACCACGTGACCCTCAATGGGCTTACACATATTGGGATATTCCCAATGATCACAAAGAAGAATTGCGCCGCCAAGGTGGGCAGCAATTAGCACTGCGGATTTATGATGTTACTGATATAAACATTGAGTACCAAAGTCCTCACAGTATCCAAGAATATCCTGCTGATGAACTGGCAAGAGAATGGTATTTACCAGTTCCTGTGAGCGATCGCGATTACGTCATTGATATTGGTTATCGTACAGCAGATGGTAGTTGGTTGATATTGGCTCGTTCTGCTAGAGTTCATATTCCTCCCGTTTATCCTTCTGATTGGATTGAAGATGTCTTCATCACAGTAAACTTTGAAGAAGACTTGCGTGGTAAGACCAAGTATGAACTCGTTCCCCCAGCCAAGAAAATCGCCACTGCGGCTTCTGCTGGTGCAGGTGGAAACCCCATTTACGACCAAATCTTTGGTATGGCAGAATCTGCTGAAGCACAGCGCGTTGCTGGTTCTCTGTTCGGTTCTATGCAGCACTTAGCCGATTCTGTACGTCCAGAACAAGCTATCAGTTCCTACGTCTTCCCATCTGGTGTGGGTATGTGGGCAGTTCCTACCGCATCTGGTATTAATATGTCCGGTGTGGGTATGTCTGGTGTTGGTTTCTCAGCTTCTGCTGTACCAGTACGTCCCCGCAAATTCTGGTTAATTGCTGATGCTGAATTGATTGTATATGGTGCAACGGAACCAGATGCAAATGTAACTATTGGTGGCCGTCCCATTAAACTCAATTCAGATGGTACATTCCGCTTCCAAATGTCCTTCCAAGATGGTGTAATTGACTACCCCATTTTGGCTGTTGCTGCTGATGGTGAACAAAGCCGTTCCATTCACATGAGGTTTGAACGTGAAACACCTTCTTGCAATACCAACACTAAGGAAGAAGCTGTTCTGGAATGGCTTGCGTAATTTTGGAATTTCACATTGAATTTGACATTACGCCATAACTGCATTTTTTAATATTCCCCGTTATAGTAATCCTGTAGCGGGTTTTTTTGATTATAACCGCAGATAAACGCAGATGAAGATAAATACAGATAAATCCTTTTTGAAATCCATTTTGATCATTACAACAGGTATATTATTAGGTTGTCAGGATAGGGTAGCTAATTCAGCTTCAAAACTATCTGCTAATTGTCCTGGTGATAATTCCCAGTTTAGTCTTGAATTTTTCAAGACTAATAATAAAGGTGAAAGATACACCAAAGGTATCAATCATGTGATTATTTTTAATCCTAAATCACCAGCTTTAGATTTTAAGGTGAATGTGGGGTTAGCTCATAAAGTATATGCTAAAGATGCTAGAGGAAATTTTCAGAGAGAATATATACCTAAACAGTTCAGTCAACTGATTACAGATGAAAACTCCAAGTTAAATGGTAAATCACCAATTGCGGCTATTAATGCTGACTACATAGATACTGTGCATAAACCCCAAGGGTTAAATATTTCTCGTGGGATTGAGTATTCCGGTCCATTTAAAAATAAACGTTCTTCTTTTGGGATATCTGGAGGAAACCCAAGGGAAAGGATAGCTACTATTGATACTGGCAGACGAGGAGCAAATTTTCTGAATTACAATTTAGTGGGAGGTAATGGCAGATTTTATCGTCAGGGTAAGTTTAAAGATATTTGTCAAGCTTTGGGTGAATTTGCTTGTAATGGTGTAACTAATCGTTCTATGGTAGCAGTTACAAGTAAGGGTTATGTTATTTTTTTGGTGAATGATGTGAAAGCTAGTTCTAGTATTCAAACTTCTGCAATTAATAAAGAGTTACCACCAAGTCAGTTTGATGATGTGTTGTCAGGAATTGCTAGAAATAATTGTTTAGGACGTATTCAAGAAGGAATGTTATTTGATGGGGGAATGTCCCCAGGTTTATATTACAACAAGAGAATCTATGTGGAAAATTTTGGTCCAATTGGTTCGGTATTTTTGATTTATAAAAACTGAATGTGTTTCTCCTGGACAGCAATATGGAATTCAATATACAGAATCTTGCCAGGTAGAGAAGATGCAAAAATAAGGCTTGATCGCATCAAAATATTAACAGGTTCTGAGATTTTAAATGATTCTAACAACTTGTTAAGTTACCCTCAGAAAAAACCTCTTCCAGCAAACTCTAATCACAAATAAATGCATAATGCAGTCAGATTTACAAACTTCACTAGATTTAAATGGAATTGCTTTTTCTCATGTTCCTGTTCTCAGTCAACAGGTTATTGAAGGTTTAGTGGTAAGTCCCGGTGGAAATTATTTAGATTTAACTGTTGGTGGTGGTGGCCACAGTCGGTTAATATTAGAAACTGCTGAAGATGTGAAAGTCACAGCAGTTGACCAAGATGAGGATGCTTTAAAAGCTGCAAAAGCTAATTTAGCTGAGTTTAGTGATAGGGTAAATTTTATTCACAGCAATTTTGCTAATTACGATTTTCCCGCCAATACATATCATGGCATTTTAGCGGATCTGGGTGTAAGTTCCTATCATTTGGATAACCCAGAAAGAGGTTTTAGTTTTAGAAATACTGCAAACTTAGATATGCGTATGAACCAGCAACAATCTTTAACGGCTGGTGATATTATTAATGACTGGGATGAAGGAGAATTAGCGGATATTTTCTTTAAGTATGGTGAAGAGAGACTTTCACGTCGTATTGCTAGACGAATTGTAGAAAAACGTCCATTTCACACTACTACAGAATTAGCCGATGCGATCGCCTATTCTGTTCCTCCTAAATACCGTCATGGGAGAATTCACCCAGCTACCCGTGTTTTCCAAGCTTTACGAATCGTGGTCAATGATGAGTTGAAAGTTTTAGAAACTTTGATAGATAAAGGACCTCATTCCTTAGTTCCTGGTGGCAGAATTGCTATTATCACCTTTCATAGTTTAGAAGATAGGCTGGTCAAACACGGTTTAAGAAATTTATCTCTGTTGCGGGTATTGACAAAAAAGCCAATCCTTGCTATAGAGGCCGAAATTACCGAAAATCGACGATCGCGCTCTGCTAAATTGAGAATAGCAGAAAAGAAAAATCCTGATGAGTAATTTTGTCAGCATTGAGCTATCAGCATCTCACAGCTAACTCGTACAATAGAAGATAGATTGTTGAGAATTTTATAGTTAGGGATTATAGCTGTCATGGTTGCCGCCGTTTTAATTGAAAATCTACAAAAACGCTACGGTACTGTCGAAGCCGTCAAGAACGTTTCCTTTCAGGTACAACTGGGGGAAATCTTTGGTTTACTCGGTCCTAATGGTGCTGGGAAAACCACTACTCTGAGGGCTTTGTGTACCTTGACTATTCCCGATGCTGGGAAAATTGAAGTTTCGGGAATTTCGGTTTTAGATCATCCTAAATTAGCACGGCAAAAATTGGGTTATATAGCCCAGGAAGTGGCTTTGGATAAAATGCTCACAGGTAAGGAATTATTAGAGTTGCAAGCAGCACTTTATCATCTTCCTCGTGGAGTGATAAAACAGCGAATTAACACGATATTGGATTTACTTGGTTTACAAGAATACGCAGATAAAAAAACAGGAACTTATTCCGGTGGTTTACGCAAACGCCTAGATTTAGCTGCGGGTTTACTTCATTCTCCAGATATGTTGGTATTAGATGAACCAACGGTAGGATTGGATATTGAAAGCCGATTTGTAGTTTGGGATTTCTTGCGAAAATTACGTGCTGCGGGGACTACAGTTGTCATTACCAGCCATTATTTGGAAGAAATTGATGCTTTAGCTGATAGAGTGGCAATTATAGATCGAGGAACAGTAATTGCTACGGGTACACCTTCCCAATTAAAAGATCAAGTAGGAGGTGATCGCATTACTTTACGTATTCGGGAATTTTCACCAAGCCATGAAGCCGACAAAGCTAAAAACCTACTTCAGGAGCTACCTTTTGTGCAGGAAATTATTATTAATAATGCTCAAGGTAATTCTTTAAATTTAGTTATCAAACCTCAAAATGATGCATTAATTACAATTCAACAGGCTTTAAATAATGCAGGTTTACCTATTTTTGGTATCGCCCAATCTCGTCCTAGTTTAGATGATGTTTATCTTGCAGCTACAGGAAGAACTTTATTAGATGCAGAATTAGCTGCTGTGGCAAATCGTGATCCCAAAGCCGAGAAGAAGCAAAATATGAGATAGGGGGAAGGACTTCAGGAGTCAGGAGTAGGAGTTAGGAGTAGGAGTCAGGAGTCCAGAAGAAAAAGATATTTCCCCTATGCCACCCCTGCACTCCTGCGTCTAATCAGAAGAGTCTCCATCTCTGCGTCCTAGTTCATAAATACCTGCACCCATACAGGCAAGTATACCGGTGCTGATTCCCCAGCTATCACTTAAACTGATTTTTATCACCCAGTTAAATAAAGCACCAGCTGTGATAAAAGGCACAATGCTAAAAAGTGAAGCGTAAAAGGCGTTTTGTGATTCTCTGGCTTTGCGTGTTTTCTCAAATTCTGTTTGACTAGTATACAGCGATCGTTCGGCAAAATTAAACCACCGATTTAGTTGTTCTGTCACCCATTCACCGACTGGAGAGAAGGCAAGATATAGCGCCAAAGACCACAAACACGATCCTGCGATCACAATTTTATCCAACTCAAATCGAAAGGGCAATATCTCCAGCATGGCATCGGGTAATTTGGCAACATTTAATATTACCTTTATTTCGGTGATAAATAGTGCTATTAGGATACATTAGCTCAAGATTCTCAGGATTTGCTTCAAAATATCAGATTTTATTATTAATAAATGAGGCGTAGGATTAAATGAGGCGTAGGATTGACTTATTTTCAGTCTTTGTTGGAAATAAACTTACAAGCCAAATTAAGGTTTTGCAATTAACATCATGAATGTATTACTTAATATATCCGTTTTTTCCAAAAAGTTTTTGGTCTTTTGAAAAAACACTAGCTTTGCTAGACAGGAAAGCGATGTTACCACCATTGGGCTTGGTGACAGTAGCCACAATTTTACCCCAAGAATGGAATTTTAAGCTACTAGATAGGAATATTCGCCGGGCTGATTTGGTGATTTTATCAGCGATGATTGTCCAAAAAGAGGATTTACTCGCACAGATTCAGGAAGCAAAGCGTCGCGGTAAGCGTGTGGCTGTGGGTGGAGCATACCCGACAGCGTTACCTAACGAAGTCACAGATGTGGGAGCAGATTATTTGATTTTGGATGAAGGGGAAATTACGCTACCTTTATTTATAGATGCGATCGCACGCGGTGAATCTTCAGGAATCTTTCGTTCTGGTGGTGAAAAATCCAGATGTGACAAACACTCCCATTCCTCGTTTTGACCTACTGGAATTTGATGCCTATGCGGAAATGTCAGTGCAATTTTCCCGTGGCTGTCCCTTCCAGTATGAGTTCTGCGATATTATCGTCCTCTACGGTCGTAAACCCCGCACCAAAACACCGGCCCAACACCTCGCAGAACTTGATTATCTCTATGAATTAGGTTGGCGACGCAGTATTTTTATAGTCGATGATAACTTCATCGGCAATAAGCGTAACGTCAAATTATTCTTGAAAGAACTACAACCTTGGATGGTTGCACATCATTATCCCTTCTCCTTTGCCACAGAGGCTTCCGTTGACTTAGCCCAAGATCAAGAATTGATGGATGCAATGGTAAGGTGTAATTTCGGGGCTGTGTTCTTGGGAATTGAAACCCCCGACGAAGAAAGCCTTACTTTTACTCAAAAATTCCAAAATACGCGAGATTCCCTCACCGAAGGAGTAAATAAAATTACACGCTCAGGGTTACGAGTCATGGCAGGTTTTATTATGCAGGTTTTATTATTGGCTTTGATGGCGAAAAATCGGATGCTGGGGCGAGAATTGTTAAATTTGTGGAACAGACAGCCATTCCCACCGCTTTATTTAGTATGCTCCAAGCCCTGCCTGATAAAGCATTGTGGCATAGATTAGAAAAAGAAAACCGACTCTGCAGTAAATCTGCCAACATCAATCAAACCACATTGATGAATTTTTTTCCTACAAGACCTTTAGCAGAAATAGCCAGCGAATATGTAGAAGCGTTTTGGGAACTATACGAACCATCAAGATTTTTAGACCCTGCTTACCGTCACTACCGGATTTTGGGTGAAGCAACCTATCCCAAAAAGGGCAAAGATGCTAAAAAACCATTGAATTGGAAGCTACTGCGGGCATTGTTGACTATTTGCTGGCAACAAGGTGTGTTACGTAATACTCGTTGGCAATTCTGGCGCAATCTCTGGAGTATGTACAAGCATAATCCTGGTGGTATGAGTAGTTATTTAGCTGTTTGCGCTCAAATTGAGCATTTCTTGGAATATCATCAGATTGTGCGGGTTCAAATTGAGGCTCAAATGGCTGAGTTTTTGGCAGCAGAAGCTAAAGTTAAGCTTGAAGAAGAAAAAGCTCAAATTTTAGTTTTGAGGCTAGTACAGTACGGCGTAAATAAACCTACCATTCCAAATCTCTGAAAGGCTTACACTATATTCATTTTGAATTTTGTTCGCGTAGCGTCTCCGAAGGAGATATTTTGTTAGGAAAGTGGATTAAATAAGGTGTAAGAGTGCCAATAATATCTATAACACCAGAAGGGTAGATGGAGAACTGGTAGATGATGCCCCTTGACCCTGGTGAAATTGAAGTTAAAA
>ERZ1034419.190-NODE-190-length-10049-cov-40.098759_pt1 | contig 10049 bp, 9 predicted proteins | sample MGYA00520531_ERZ1034419 | MGnify/ENA primary metagenome ERZ1034419 (study PRJEB33736, sample SAMEA104288485) | Azolla nilotica | place: Sudan | collected 1982 | study: EMG produced TPA metagenomics assembly of the PRJEB19522 data set (Is there foul play in the... | reverse complement strand
TGAATTAGAGATTTGAAAAGTAAGAAAATAAATAATACTTTTGACAAGCTGTAGGGCTGTTCTTTATATATTCTCAATATTTCTATGGTCTCTAATTCGGTTGTCTCGAAAATATTCATTATTGCTCAAATAAATCGACCACAAGAGTTATAGAGTAGAGTTATAGAGTTATGATGTTGGGTGATTAACTCCTGATTTTCTATTAGTTTACCTCTTACTTGATAAAGTACTGTTTGTCCTTTATTTAACCTCTCCGTAATTTCTAAGTCCTATATTTTAGGATATTTTAATTATACTGCCAGTTCTTTAATTTTTAATTCCGCTAACGATCTCTGTAACGATCTCTGTTCAGATTCTTCTTTGACTAATCTACCTACTTGTTTGCTGATTTTTAGAAACTCCTCTTGAATGCTTTGGGTTAATTTATTTAAGTCTGCTTTTTTTCTGTCTGCACTTTCTACTATCTGCCATATTTGCTCTATTCCCCCATAAGATACTTTTTCTTCTTGATAGCTATTCTGTACTGGTAAATGCTCTGAGCAAGTTTTTGGCTTTTTTGAACCACATTCAGTACTTCATTTTGTAGTACAAGCACAGATGTAAAAGGTAGCAAGAACAGGTTAAATATCAACACAGGGTTAGGTTAGTAATAAATATAGTCAGTTTTATAAAAACTGCCAAAGAATTGATTCACGATTGCATAGTCTGATTTTTTTATAACTGATTGATTGAAAGATTCAAATTAAACATTGTTGTCTAACTAACTTTTTTAAACGCCATAACCAAGTCGGATTTTCTGTGTGCAGAATTTATTTTTTATGGGTACTTGATTGTTAAAAACAATATTTTTTAATAGATCGTTGCTATAGTTCATTAGTACTATTTATTTGTACTATTTATTTGTACTATTTATTGAATTGCAGAATGTGGGTTAAATAATTGCTGGATTCCCCTTCTCCACTGTTGTGAGAACAAGGACAAGGTTCAGGGGAATGAGATTAAAACAGGATCGATCATTCTATGAAGTTATTTTAAAAAGTTGATAGTTTGGTTTGTGGTGGGTTATGTTGTCGCTAACCTACTCTACAGTTATTTCCAGTTGAGGAAATGGGGTATTTACGTGAGGTCGTGTAGTAATATTTTTAGGTGATATCAGGGTTGGAATATAGGGCTTGAGGACTGTATCATAAATTATGAATCATGAAGTTTAAATTTAAAAGATCCAAATTGAGCTTCACAATCCATAATTTACGACAAATAGTGGGAAGTTTGAAATCCTACCAACCAGTAATAACCTGAAAATCCAAAGGATTGTCATGTTTTTAAGTCCTTTAGGGGCTTTGTCCCCAGTCATGCACTCGGGACATCGACTGTTGGGTTAGGTGATGTCAGACGAGTTATGCCCACAATCGCTGTTTGACCCCAGAATACCACCCCTTGAAGGGGTGGGAGTATGTCAAAAGCTTTCAGACTGAATGCAGAAGAAAAATCTAGTGTTGAGTTTTGAGTTAGGACACTGTAACCCAAAACTCATAACTTTGAAATTTCAGAAATCAGCCAAGCCTTTAAGCCATTTGATTTTCAATTGCCCAACGTGCTAATTCAGTACGGTTGTGGAGATTGGTTTTACCCAACATATTGGAAACATGGCTTTCAACTGTACGCTGACTCACATTTAATTCTTCAGCAATTTCCCGGTTGGCTAAACCCCTAGCTACAAACTGTACGACTTTCAGTTCTGTTGGGGTCAACTGGACATCGAAGGGAACCTGGATACGGGAACCATTTTCCCCTCCTTTTGTTTGGTGTTCTTTCCAACGGATAGTTTGCTTAAGTGAGGATTCTACTTGTGCTACGAGTTCTTCAGGTTCAAAGGGCTTGACCATATATACGTCAGCACCTTTGTTCAGTCCTTTAACTCGGTCTGCACTTTGTCCCTTAGCGGAGAGGAAGAGAACGGGAATCCAACTTGTACGTTCATTTTGTCGTACTTGTTCAACAAAAGTGTATCCGTCCATTTCTGGCATCATCACGTCACAGATGATCATATCTGGAACTTCATGTTCTAAAATTTCCAGAGCTTCTCGTCCATTTTCGGCTGTGATGACTTCGTATCCCCGGAATTCTAAGTAATCCTTCACCAGCAAGATGAGGTTAGGGTCATCATCAATCAATAGAAGTCGTTTGTGATCTTTCATGCTGGGCTCTTTCATAGCAGTGGCACTTGTCGCGCGTCGATCCATCAAGGTCTTGAATAGTTATCCTTTATGGTGGATTATTGAGATGTTGTTTTTTCCCACTTAACTTGCCTTTGCTGCCTAAAAGTCTAAAAGGTGATGGACACTTTGAAGAAAATAGTAGCTTGATGACAAAATTCCAGTAAGGATACGGAGAGCAATAGTATTTATAATGCGTTATTATATGTTGCTTTGAAAGGGGCGGGCTAAAAAACCTGATTAAATAATAATCTGTCTGGCTGACAAGTTCAGTATTTAGCTGAAGATGGACCTGGATCAAAACTCACCCGCACTTTCATTTGCTTACTTTTGCTCTGCTATATCCCTTGGATGTTAAGCCTCAATCAGAGGTTCACAAGAAACCAGGGAAGTTTCTGGCAAAGGATGGGTTAAAAATGCTTGTGCTTCAACCACCATTATGCCGATTAAGTGTTCTGGGATGATCCGCTCAATGACTTCCGGTTTTGTTTGGCTATACCAGACCCCATCTCGGTAAACTACCATTATCTGCCTAGAACAACAAACACGCAAGCAGTTAGTTTTAGTTCTGAAGATGCAAATGGGATGACTCTCGTGAAATGGGTTGATGTGTCGCTCTTTGAGTCGCAGTTTCCAGCATTCCCAGAATTCTAGATTAGCCTGTTTTGACCAGTTGTGAATCACTATCTGCTCAGAACAAACATAAAGCTGTTCGTTGAAGAATTGCCAGTCCTAGAACATCTACACAATTACTTACGGCTTTCAGTTCCTTGGCTTTAGTAGTTTTGGGGATTGGACAGCAATTCTTTAGCTCACTGTATTGTTACTCATTAAGCGACTCCCTGATTACAGTTCTATAACAATTTCTCAGCTTTGCAAATAAAAGTTGTCCATATAAAAATATTCATTACTTACGCAACAGAACCAGACAACAAAAACAATTAGGCATTTATACTTTACCTGAAGTAACTTTTTGGTTCAGGTAGAAGGTGACAGGTGACAGGTGAGTCAGCGTGGTCTTGGGGGTTTCCCCCATGAGCGACTGTCGTATCGCTAAAGCCTTCGGGCAGCGTGTTGGAGGCATCATCCCAAAGGTGACGGAAAGAAGTTAAAAGGCAGGATGGGAAAAACTGACAACTGATAGCTGAATTTAGTTCGGAAACCCGTACAGAAAACATTATTGCCATTTGTCACTGCTTTTCGGTAGATTAGCACTCAGGAGTCGAGAGTGCTAACAAGAGAGCAAAAATTAAAATTATGGCAGCTGTATCTCTAAGCGTATCTACAGTTAAACCTTTAGGCGATCGCGTTTTTGTAAAAGTGACCGCCGCTGAGGAAAAGACCGCAGGTGGTTTGTATTTGCCTGACACCGCTAAGGAAAAACCCCAAGTAGGCGAAGTAGTAGCCCTTGGACCTGGCAAGCGGAATGATGACGGTAGCCGCCAAGAATTGGAAATTAAAGCCGGTGATAAAGTGCTTTACTCCAAGTATGCTGGCACCGACGTTAAGCTTGGCACTGAAGAATATGTACTGCTTTCTGAGAAAGATATTCTAGCAGTCGTTAGCTAGTTCGGTGATGAGGGGTCGAACAAGTCAAAAGTCAAAAGTCAAAATTTTGAGTTGGCAAGTTACACCCCAGCAAATGGCTGAAAAATTGACAACTAACAAATAACCAATTCGAAAATTACACAGATTATGGCAAAGCGCATTATTTACAACGAAAATGCCCGTCGCGCCCTTGAGCGTGGTATTGATATTCTGTCCGAAGCTGTTGCTGTCACCCTTGGACCAAAAGGTCGTAACGTAGTTCTAGAGAAAAAATTTGGCGCACCACAAATCGTTAATGATGGTGTAACTATTGCGAAAGAAATTGAACTAGAAGACCATATTGAAAACACTGGCGTAGCTTTGATTCGTCAAGCTGCTTCTAAAACTAACGATGCTGCTGGTGATGGTACAACCACCGCTACCGTTTTAGCTCACGCCATTGTTAAAGAGGGCTTGCGGAACGTGGCTGCTGGGGCTAATGCAATTCTGTTGAAGCGCGGTATTGATAAAGCTACTGCTTTCTTAGTTGAAAAAATTGCTGAACACGCTCGTCCTGTAGAAGATTCTAAAGCGATAGCACAAGTTGCGGCAATTTCTGCTGGTAACGACGAAGAAGTTGGTAGCATGATTGCTCAAGCTATGGACAAGGTCGGTAAAGAAGGCGTAATTTCCCTGGAAGAAGGGAAGTCTATGACCACCGAACTCGAAATCACTGAAGGGATGCGCTTTGATAAAGGCTATATCTCTCCTTACTTTGCAACTGATGCAGAGCGGATGGAAACGGTGTTTGATGAGCCTTACATTTTGTTAACCGACAAGAAAATTGCTTTAGTACAAGATTTAGTACCTGTACTTGAGCAAGTAGCTCGTTCCGGTCGTCCTTTGGTGATTATCGCTGAGGATATCGAAAAAGAAGCTTTGGCTACTTTGGTAGTTAACCGTTTGCGCGGTGTACTCAACGTTGCGGCTGTTAAAGCTCCTGGTTTTGGCGATCGCCGTAAGGCTATGCTAGAAGATATCGCTGTCTTAACTGGTGGTCAACTCATCACTGAAGACGCTGGTTTGAAGCTAGATACTACCAAGCTGGATAGCCTGGGTAAAGCTCGCCGCATCACTATCACCAAGGACAACACCACAATTGTTGCTGAAGGTAACGATGTTGCAGTTAAGGCTCGTTGCGAACAAATCCGCCATCTGATGGAAGAAACAGAATCTTCCTACGACAAGGAAAAACTCCAAGAGCGTTTGGCTAAATTGTCCGGTGGTGTAGCTGTAGTTAAAGTTGGTGCAGCTACCGAAACCGAAATGAAGGACAAGAAACTACGCTTGGAAGACGCCATCAACGCTACCAAGGCTGCTGTAGAAGAAGGTATTGTTCCCGGTGGTGGTACAACCTTGGCTCACCTCACTCCCCAGTTAGAAACTTGGGCTAACAGCAACCTCAAGTATGAAGAGTTAACTGGTGCTTTAATCGTTGCTCGTGCTTTACCTGCTCCTCTGAAGAGAATCGCAGAAAACGCTGGTCAAAACGGCGCTGTAATTGCAGAAAGAGTAAAAGAGAAAGATTTCAACATTGGTTTCAACGCTTCCAGCAACGAATTTGTTGATATGTTGGCTGCTGGTATTGTTGATCCGGCGAAGGTAACTCGTTCTGCACTGCAAAACGCAGCTTCTATCGCTGGTATGGTGTTGACAACTGAATGTATTGTTGTTGACAAGCCAGAACCTAAAGATGCTGCTCCTGCTGCTGGTCCTGCTGGTGGAGATTTTGATTACTAAGGTCTTTGTTTAAAGAACGGCCGCTTCCGTAAGGGGGCGGCTATTTTTTTGAATAAACCACGAAGAAAATTTGGTTTTCCTGATCCATCAAAATGTCTTGAACAGACTAGTAGTACCGCAGTGTGGAAGTCAAAATGAATACTGTCTAAGCGTTTCATAGATATCGAATGAATGGTTGGTTTATTTACGCCGTACTGTACTAGTTTTGGCTCTCAAACTCAAGCTGGTAGTAATTTTGTCGCTCGGTTGCTCACTTTGGTGAAAATCCTCAAGTTTCAAAAACGTTACGACAAAATTATAGGGGGAGTTTTACAACTACCCCTAAAACCCCTCTTAATTTAAGATTTAGCAGCGCCCTTGACGAGCTTTATAATTACTCAGATATATTAACGAATTCAGAACTAGCTAAGGTTGGAGAACTAGCTAAGGTTGGAGCAGTAAAGATTTGTGAGTACAAGTTAAAGGGTTCTTGACGAGCCACAACTGGTAAAACTTGACGAGCGTGAGCAGCAACTTCAACAGTCTTCACATCATAGGTTTGTGTAGCTAACTTAGGATAGAAACCAATCCCGACTATAGGAAGTAATAAACAAGCGGTGATGAACAATTCACGAGGTTTAACATCAGCGACTACAGTATCTAAATGTAAGTCTTTGCTTTGCTTACCGTAGAAAACTTGACGCAACATGGAAAGTAAATAGGTGGGAGTCAAAATCACACCAACTGCGGATAGGAAGATGACTACTACTTTGAAGCTGGAACTGTAAACATCACTGGTGCCAATACCCAGGAACACCATCAGTTCACCGACGAAACCACTCATACCAGGTAAAGCCAGAGAAGCCATTGAACCGATAGTAAACAGAGCGAAGGTTCTGGGCATTACTTTAGCCATGCCGCCCATTTTATCCATCATTAAGGTCTGAGTACGTTCGTAAGTTACACCAGAGAGGAAGAATAAACTAGCAGCAATTAAACCGTGAGAAAGCATCTGTAACACAGCACCGCTGATACCAATTTCTGTGTAAGATGCAATCCCGATTAATACAAACCCCATGTGGGCGATGGAAGAGTAAGCTAAACGGCGTTTGAGGTTGGTTTGAGCTAAGGCGCAACAAGCACCGTAAACAATATTGACTACACCTAAAATTGCTAAGATTGGAGCGAAAACAACGTGGGCATCAGTTAACATTTCTACGTTAAAGCGAATCAGTGCATATCCACCCATCTTCAACAACACACCAGCTAATACCATTGAACCGGGAGCAGATGCTTCACCGTGAGCATCAGGTAACCATGTATGGAAGGGGAAAATTGGTAGTTTTACACCGTAAGCGATTAAGAAACCTGTATATAGTGAAAGTTCTAGGGCTTGGGGATATTCTTTCATTCCCAATTCTGTCATTTTGAAGGTGAAGTCATCACCATAGAAAGCCATTGCAAAACCAGCTACCAGAATAAATATAGATGCTGCGGCGGTGTAAATAATAAATTTGGTGGCTGCATAGCGGCGGTTTTTTCCTCCCCAGATGGAAATAAGCAAGTAAACGGGTACTAACTCAATTTCCCACATTAAGAAGAACATTAATAAGTCTTGGGCGAGGAATACACCTAATTGGGCGCTGTACATCACCAACATTAATGCATAAAATAAACGCGGCTTATTGGTTACTTTCCAAGCCGCAAATACTGCGAGTGTGTTGATTAAGCCTGTTAAGAGTATCAAGGGCATTGATAAACCATCAATTGCTACAGCCCAGTTAAAGCCTATTTGGGGTATCCAAGCGTAGCTTTCTGTCATTTGCAGGGCTGAACTTTGGAAATCATAACCCTGCCAAAGGGCAAAAATCATTAATGCAAAGTCTGCAAAAGCTACTCCTAGACCATACCAGCGAACTGTTTTACCGTCTTTATCAGGAATGAAGGGAATGGCCAGGGATGCCACTAAGGGCAAGAAAATTATGGCTGATAGCCAAGGGATTTGTATCGGATTCATCACTGTTGACAATCAATTTTTAGTTTTTCTTTTAATTACATTATATTAAGGAATCGTTACTTTTGTAAACAATTTCCTTTACATCTTTTCAGATAAGAGGATTTTTAGTAATAAATACTTACGCAAATCATCTCATAGCCATTCTAAGAGTAAAATTTTGTAACGTCAAGAAAAAAGCGGACTGATTTGCCGCTTTTTTAAGCTATAATATTGGTTCAAATTTTTGATGTTGATTTGATAAAGTATTGATTACTGGGTTTTAATACCTAAACTATGCAGTTGACAATTGTCCATACTTCTCCATGAGAACGAACGTGGGGAACGGAGATGGTTTTCAATCCGGTAATTAAGGGTTTATAGTAAACCTGCCAATACATGGGGCTAAGTTCATCAGCACAAGCTTTCAGAAGTTTAATTTCGGTTGCAAGTTCCCCACCGAGTTGATTAACTCTCTGTGCATGGGTTTGGGTAATTTTTTTGGCAGCTTCTAATTATTCTTGTTCTTGCTAAAGACTTTTGGAGAAGAGTTGCAACTGATTGAGATAGGTTTGTCTCTGATGTTTTTGTTTTTCTAAAAAGGCGATCACTCTATCTATACCTTGAAGTTCCGCTGCAATTTGGGGATTTTCTCTGGCTTGACGGCGATATGCCTCAACTATTACTAACGCTGAATCATTTTCCCCGGACTCGACATTATTATTAGTCAGTGCAGCCGGTTCTTCCTGGAGTTCCTGAATTTGTGAGTTAAGTTGCTTAATCTCTGCCTGAATTTTCTCCATATATAACATATATATATATATAGTGGGTAATTGCTAATTGGTAATTAGCAAGAAAAATCAAGTCAAAAGTCAAGATTTAAAACATCCTAACTCCTGACTCCTGACTCCTAAAAAATAGTTGCTCCTTGGATATCGAGGGGTAGCGATCGCGCTACAGATTTAATTCCTGCTTGTTTCCAGGCATTTCTCATTGCTGTTGCTACTCCTGGTGTATGCAATTCATCTGTTAAAGCTAACAAAGTCGGTCCTGCACCACTAATTACCATGCCATAAGCACCAGCAGCCACAGCAGCAGCTTCTACAGCGTCGTAATCGGGAATTAAGGCTTGACGATAGGGCTGATGGAGCTTATCTTGTAAAGCTGCCCTTAACCATTCTTCCCTATGAGTTGCTAAACCTCGCAGTAATAAACCACAATGGGCAGTATTGAAAATCGCATCACCACGACTGACTTGAGTTGGTAAAACTTGCCGTGCTTCTAAGGTTGATAACTCAAAATCAGGAATTGCTATCACTGGAACTATCTGCCGATGCCACGTAATATCACAAATTTCCCAACCTGTAAGGCCAGTAGCTGCTAGACGGCATCCTCCTAATAAAGCTGGGACAACATTATCAGGATGTCCTTCCATTGCGATCGCTAACTCCATCACCTGCAACTCAGACAAAGGAGAACCCGCCAACACATTACCAGCAACCAACCCACCCACAATAGCAGTAGCAGAACTACCCAAACCCCGTGCCAGTGGTACACCCAACTTAATCTCTATTTTTACAGATGGCGATGTCTGCTCTATATATTGATATAACTTCAAAAAAGCCTGATATAACAGATTACTCTCATCCGTTTGTACCTTTTCCGCTTCCGTGCCAGAAACTTGAATAATTAACCCGCTCTCATTTCGAGTAAACTTAAATTCGTTGTACAGCCTTAAAGCTGCACCAATGCAGTCAAAACCAGGGCCCAAATTAGCAGTGGTGGCAGGAACCTTAACAGTAACAGCAGAAATTACAGACATTTTGACAATTAAAAATAAAAGTTAAAGATTAAAATTGGCTTATTTTACTAGCATCCCATGTAAAGAGACCATTTTTCCATCAGCCATCAGAAATTTTCTCACATAAGGATAGGAGGCAGGTGGCAAGGGACAGAATATTTTTAGCAATGCCCAATACCCAATCACCAATCACCTCAATTAAATAGCGATACTTTGGGGAATACGGGAAGGGAGCAGGTAAATGTAAGGCTTAGATAGAGAAGCATTACGATTAGCTATTTTCTGTTCTATTTCCAGCAAACCAGTTTGAAACTTCTCAAAAGCTTGTTGTGCCGAAGATTCTGAAAACGGATTACCTAAAGTCAACAGTGATTGACTAGAGTATAAAGGTGTCATTGTTAACACCTTCACCAAAACAATTTGCTTAATCGTTTCCAATCTATTGGGCAACCTTTTAGTGAAAGGAATTATATTATTGCCATCTCTGGTAAATAAATCTGATAAAGATTCATAGGGGGCAAAGGGATTATTAGGATAGGAATCCATCAAGCATAGTCATATTGACCAAAATTGACAGCCGAGTGTTGAGCAGTTGCCGTGAAAATAATGTTAGTAGCAATATCAATTAGATAAGCTATGCTATCCAACTGGTTATTTTTTTCAGGTGACAGCAGACCCTTAGGAAAGTGGATTAAATAAGGTGTAAGAGTGCCAATAATATCTATACACCAGA
>ERZ1034419.189-NODE-189-length-10067-cov-43.339393_pt1 | contig 10067 bp, 13 predicted proteins | sample MGYA00520531_ERZ1034419 | MGnify/ENA primary metagenome ERZ1034419 (study PRJEB33736, sample SAMEA104288485) | Azolla nilotica | place: Sudan | collected 1982 | study: EMG produced TPA metagenomics assembly of the PRJEB19522 data set (Is there foul play in the... | reverse complement strand
CTAGTGTATAGATATTATTGGCACTCTTACACCTTATTTAATCCACTTTCCTTAGTCAAATTTCCGTTGTTTATTTCATAGTAATTAACACTAATATATGAAACTCGATTATTTTTAATAAACCACACTACTTATAAAAGGAAAATAGAATATTCGTAATTCGTAATAGGTTTAAAAAACTTACTCAACTTATTTATCATGTTGAGACTGTCGATAATTACGAATTACGAATTACGAATTACGAATTACGAATTATTTCCCAAATCCTTTACCTCTACTAGCTGAAGGAATACAAAGACAATTCTCTAGTTGTTTGAGTAGAGTTTCTTCATTCAAATTTTGACCAATTAATACTATTTGGTTTTTCCGTTCACCCTTCCATTCATCATCATCTATGGTAAAGCGTTTACCGCAGAGATGAAAAATATGGCGTTGGGGACTTTCATCAAACCACATAATTCCTTTAGCGCGGAACACATCGGTGGGGAGTTGATTATCTAAGAAATATTGAAATTTGCGAATTGAAAAAGGTTTATCACTTTGGAAAGATATGGATGTGAAACCATCATTTTCCAAATGGTCAGAATGATAATGGTGGTGGTGCTCATAGTTGTGATGATCGTGACTACAATTAGCATGGTCATCATCATGATGGTCATGTTTGTTTGCTTCTGATTCAAAGTACTTATCAGATTCAAACAAACCAACACTGAGAATTAAAGGAAGTGGGACTTGAGAATTTTTAGTCCTAATGATTCTTGCACCTTCCTTAACTTCGTTAATCTTTGTTTCTAATTCCTCTAAAGTGCTGCTATCGACTAAATCTGCTTTATTTAATAGAATCACATCACCATAATTAATTTGACTAAATGCAGCTTGAGAATTGAATAAATCTAAGCTATAATTTGCCGCATCAACTACGGTAACTATGGAATCAAGACGGGTTAAAATTCGCAATTCTGAACTGAGAAATGTCATAGCTACAGGTAAAGGATCTGCTAATCCTGTAGTTTCTACAACTAGATAATCTAGTTTTTCTTCCCGTTCTAAAACTTTGTAAACAGCATCAACCAAGTCACTATTAATAGTGCAGCAAATACAACCGTTGCTAAGTTCCACCATATTATCGTTGGTGGAAACAATCAATTCATTATCAATACCCATTTCACCAAATTCATTAACTAAAACAGCGGTTTTTACACCTTTTTGATTAGTTAGAATATGATTGAGTAAAGTTGTTTTACCACTACCAAGGAACCCTGTAATAATCGTTACTGGTAATCCTTGTTTGGGGGCTTCAATTGCTTGAAATTCAGAAATAACTGCTGATGGCATAGTCATGAGTAGGATTTTTGTCTATTTTGAATGTTAGCCTGATTTGGGCTAGTTGGCATTTCTGGTTGAGAACTTCATTTATATACCAGCTTGAAAAATCTGATTAGCGGTTAATTCTAACTCTGGAAGAGTTGCTGATACAATTATTTCATCATTTCTAAATTGCTGAACCTGGTATTCTGGATTTACTAAAATATAACTAGAAATAGTTGGTTGTTTAGGATTTCCTATTTAGGGAGTTCCACCTAATGCCAAATAATCAACAATCTAATATTCAGGAATACCCATTTCTTAATAGTTTTCGACCTTAGTTAAATAATCAACACGCCAGTTTGTACTGACAACTGCAATAACTAATGGAATTGATGCAGCTTGAGTAACTGTAGCTTGCTTTTCCCATAAAGGCTCACTTGCCAAATGAGCAGGATTCACAAGTAAAACATCTGCTGAATAAGCTGATTGACTTTCAGGTGGAATAGCAGAAACTTTTTTTGCTATTCCATAGGATAAATCTATTGCGTGTGGATTCTGAGGTTATTTTTTCATTAAAAAAAATGATAATCCATTCATGCTGACCTAATGGTTGGTTCATTTCAATAATTACTCCATTATGTAATTCATAATACTTTACTTCTGGTTTCCACGGTACCAATTCCTCAAAAGTTACTGATTGAGTTTTGGGTAGAGCTAGAATCATAATTTACCTTTATATATTGTTACCTTTAAACTTTACGTTTTGCCGTGGGGATACTTCACAATCTTTGATCAATAACGCTATGATTTAGTATAATTCAAGATTTGACCCATCACTCACAACTTACGTTAGTATTGCTGATGGTTAGATTCTCCCATTCCTAGTATTATGACCCTATCTATTTACAATACGCTTACTCGTCGTCAAGAACCGTTTACTACCGTCGAACCTGGTAAGGTCAAGATGTATTATTGTGGTGTTACGGTTTACGACTATTGTCATTTGGGTCATGCTAGAGCGTGTATTGTCTGGGATGTAGTGCGTCGCTATCTGCAATTTATCGGTTATGATGTCCGTTATATCCAAAATTTCACGGATATCGATGATAAAATTATTAACCGCGCTAGACAAGAAAAGTTAACAATGGAAGCGGTAGCAGAACGTTATATTCAGGCATATTTTGAAGATATGTCACGTTTGGGGATTGCAGAAGCTAATGAATATCCCCGTGCTACCTATACGATGAATGGTATTCAAAGATTAATTCAAGATCTAGAACATAAAGGTTTTGCCTATCCTGCTAATGGTGATGTCTATTATGCAGTGCAGAAATTTGATGAATACGGCAAACTTTCAGGACGCAAACTAGAAGATTTACAAGTCGGTGCGAGTGAACGGGTAAATATCGAAGATGCGGAATATCAAAAGAAGCAATACCCCTTTGATTTTGCCCTGTGGAAAGCTGCAAAACCGGGAGAACCTGCTTGGGAATCTCCATGGGGTAAAGGTCGTCCTGGATGGCATATTGAATGTTCAGCCATGGTGCGCGATCACCTGGGTGATACCATTGACATTCATGCTGGTGGTGCAGATTTAATTTTCCCTCACCATGAAAACGAAATTGCCCAATCGGAAGCTGTTACAGGCAAACCTCTTGCTAACTACTGGTTACACAATGGCATGGTAAAGGTAGATGGAGAAAAGATGTCCAAATCCTTGGGTAATTTTACCACCATCCGCGACTTGTTAGATCGGGGTGTTGACCCAATGGCATTAAGGTTATTTGTGTTGATGGCACAATATCGCAAACCAATTGATTTTACTGATGAAGCCATACTAGGAGCAACAAACGGCTGGCATACATTGAAGGAAGGTTTATTATTTGGCTATCAATATGGTAAGAAATTGGGGACTGGGGACTGGGGATTGGGAATTGGAAATCACCTAATTTCTAATACCTACATAGAGAGATTTAAAGAAGTCGTTAATGATGACTTTAACTTTCCTGGTGGATTAGCAGTGATTTTTGAATTGGCCAAAGAACTAATTCGAGAAAAAAATATTATTGTGCATCAGGGAAAGACGGAAACTGCAGCGGATAAATTACTCCAACAATGGCAAACCCTTGTGACTTTAGCAGATGTGTTAGGATTAACTGCACAATCAGAAATAGAAACCATATCTAATGATGGTTTAAGTGATGCAGAAATAGAGGATTTAATTCAGAAAAGACAGGAGGCGAGAAAAGCAAAAAATTTTGCCGAATCCGATCGAATTCGTGATGATATTTTATTAAAGGGCATTACTCTAATTGATAACCATGAAGGAACTCGTTGGCATAGAGGGTAAATTCAAAATTATGAATAACAATAAAGCCATCACTGATAGAACATTTGATTTTGCGATTCTTATCATAGAACTTTGCAAGGCATTAAATGAAAGGTCAGGAGTATCCAGAACAATCTTTAAGCAATTACTGAGGTCGGGTACATCAATTAGAGCAAATGTTGAATAATTTCAATCTGGACAAAGTACGGCTGATTTTGTTCACAAATTATAAATTGCCTTAAAATAAGGAAGAGAAACTAGATATTGCCTAAGATTGCTAATAGCGACTGAAGTTAATGGCAGAAGAACTTTTACTACCAATTGTGGGAGAAGTTGATGAATTAATCAGAATAATTGTGGCTATTATAGTCAAGTAGTCAAGACAAAACAAGATCCGGCAACATAATAATGTTTGAATTTTAAACTTTTAATTGTAATTATGTGGAAAGAATTAACAACAGCAATTTCTCACTTTGATATTCCGGCTGATTGGATCGGTATTCGCGCTGTCAAAGAAACATCGAGAAACCATTCTGTTCGTGATGGCTTACCCAAAAGCAATGGTAAATCATTATCAATGGGAGCGATGATAGAAGTCATGTTTAACGGTTGTTTAGGTTATACCGCTACCAACTCCCTCACATTATCATCCTTGCGAAATGCTGCTGAAATAGCCTATAAACAAGCAGTCGCAGCTAGTGAATTTTGGATTTATTCTTTTCGAGAAAATACCCGTCCTAAAGTTGTTGGGGAATATAATTCACCATTCTTTGAACCATTAGATGCTATTAGTCCAGGTGAAATAAACGAGTTATTAGTTCGTCTTTGTCAAAAATTAAAAATTAACGACAAGATTGTACAAACTACCGCTAATATCAATACCAGTCAAAAAGAAACTTGGTTTGTGAGTAGTAATGGTTCAGAAATATATCAAAAAATCCTGACTGTTGGTACTCATTTCAGTGCGATCGCACAAGATGGTGGAGTTGTTCAACAGCGGACAAATAATGGACTACAAGCGCACTGTTATCAAGGTGGGTGGGAACTTTTAAAAGAAGAACACCTATGGCATCAAGGGCAAAGAATTGGTGAACAAGCATTAGAATTATTAACGGCCGAAGAATGTCCAAATATCCGCACCAGTTTTGTTTTAGCACCAGACCAAATGATGCTACAAATTCATGAAAGTATTGGACATCCCTTAGAAATAGATAGAATTTTAGGAGATGAACGTAACTATGCTGGTGGTAGTTTTGTTAAACCGAGTGATTTCGGTAAATTAGAATATGGTTCATCTTTAATGAACATCACCTTTGATCCGACTGTAGAAGGTGAATTTGCTAGTTATGGTTTTGATGACACTGGTGCAAAAGCAACCAGGGAATATCTGATTAAAGATGGTATTTTACAAAGAGGTTTAGGAAGTTTAGAAAGTCAATCTCGATCAGGTTTACCAGGGGTTGCTTGTGCGCGTGCTTGTTCTTGGAATCGGCCACCAATTGATCGCATGGCAAACTTAAATTTAGAACCAGGAAATGCCACCTTTGCAGACATGATTGCGGGAATACAACATGGTGTTTACATGGAATCTAACCGTTCTTGGTCAATTGATGATCAACGTTATAAATTTCAGTTTGGTTGTGAATATGCAAAATTAATTGAAAACGGTAAATTTACTAAAACTCTCCGGAATCCTAATTATAGAGCCACAACTCCAGAATTTTGGCACAGTTTAATTCAAGTTGGTAATGACTCTAATTGGCAAATGTATGGTACACCTTATTGTGGTAAGGGAGAACCTAATCAAGCGATTTGGGTAGGACATGGTTCTCCTGTTTGTGTGTTTGCAAATGTGGAAGTTTTTGGTGGTGGGTAAAGATGATCGAATTTACATTACATTCTTGGGAGAAATAAGCTCCCCAACTTCTGACTTTGATCATGTCAATAGATTATGAAGCAATATTAGAGTTGGGGGATTTGAAAGAGTTTAATTAATTCTAGTAGAATGAACAAATAACTACTTGATGCTATATTAATATGATTACTGCTCAAGAATTAGAACTTGCAGAGAACATCTCCCCAGATGTAACATTTCCTCCTGGCGATTTATACAGTGATGAACCTCCAGTGGAAACAGAACTACATTAAGAGCAAATTATGCTCTTAATCAAATGTCTCAAAAATGTTATTATAGGAATTATTTCACCAAGCACAGCTAACACTTAACACTGATAGAGGTAATAAAAAAGAACTTCATCAAAATACTTTCCTTACACCTGATTATTTTTGGTTTGATCCTTACACATTAAAATTTGCTAGGTTTCATTTATGTAGATGATGAATATCAGCCTTTAGCAGTAAATAAAAAAGGACATTTGTGGAGTCAACAGTTAGGTTTATATTTAGGAATTAATGACTACTTATTAAGGTTTTTCACTCCAAAAGGTGAATTATTACCTACAGGAAGCCAAAAGAGCGGAACATTTAGCAGTAAAACTGAGAGAACAAAATGTTTATCTAGAGACAATTCTAAGAGATGAAATGCAAATTGAAGAATTATCAAGATTAGAAAAAAACTTTGCCCAACTGATAGAAATGCTGCTGATAAAAAAAGCAGAACGTGAACATTTCACAGTCAAACTCAATAGCGAAATAAGCCAATTTACCCGCTTTAATAAAGCTAAGGTTCGACAAACGGGATTAGTTGCTGATGGTTGGATCGAACTGACTTTAATGGAAAATCAGCGCAGCAGTTTCCGTCAATTACCTTTTACTGGAGATTGGGAAATAGATTGGCAATTAGCATACACAGCTTTACAAGATTTACGGGATGACTTGACTCTCTTACCTATTGATCCTTATTTGGTTTTACCGACGGGAAATAATACCAGTCGAGAAGTAACTATAGGTAAATTATTAGCACCAGAAACTGTGGTTAGTAATATATTAGAATGTGTTGCTGATTTGGATTTTACTGGTAGTTATGCTGGGGGAGTTGTAGTTAGAGGTTATGGTGATTCTAGCGGACAGAAACACTGGTTTATCACTGATTCTTTCAATTTAGATTATTCCCTATTTCTGATATCAGGACAAGCGGTGAAAGGCACTTTTGCAGGTAGTGATTGGCATGATTCTGCATATATAGCGAAGATAAATGAAGGTAAAGAGCAATTAACAATGCTTTCTCGTTTACCTAAAGAATTACCAAGAGGACAATATAAAACTTATTTTGCTCCTGCATCTGTTGCTGAATTATTAGGTATGCTATCTTGGGGTGCTATTGGTGAAGCGGATATTCAACAAGGTAATAGTGCTTTAGCTGTTTTGTCTCGTCAAGAAAAAAAACTTTCACAAAAATTTAGTTTAAAAGAAAATTTCAAACTGGGTTTAGTTCCTAGATTTAATGATTTGGGAGAAATGGCAGCACAGGAGTTCAATTTAATTGAAAAAGGTATTTTAGTCAATAGTCTGGTAAATTCTCGGACGGCTAAAGAATATCATAAAATCGCTAATGGTGCGAATGGTTCAGAAACTTTACGTTCTCCAGAAATAAGTCCAGGCAATTTGAGCTTTGATAATATTTTACCCAGTTTAGATACAGGGTTATATGTTTCTAATTTACATTATTTAAACTGGAGTGATCGCCAGATTGGTAGAATTACAGGTATGACTCGTTATGCTTGCTTCTGGGTGGAAAAGGGCGAATTAGTCGCACCTATTGACAATCTGCGTTTTGATGAAAGTCTCTATCACTTTTGGGGTCAGGAAAATTTAGTCGATTTAACTAATTTTCAAGAATTTATTCCTGAAGTTGGAACTTATGAAAGTCGGCAATTAGGTGGTAGTTTAGTTCCTGGTATGTTGGTGAATGATTTCACTTATACTTTGTAGAAGCACTTAGGTTGTTATACCAAATTAATATGAAGCTGCATAGAATAATATATCAAGAATGATTGACCGCAGATAAACACGGATAAAGACGGATAAATTAATAGATTTCATGATTATATGTAGCCTCACATAATCTGAGTATTAGATTTTACAAGCGTAGCTGTTTGGTTGCTTGGTTGAATAATCAAGTGAGTTCAGATGGTTACAAATTAATGGTGGATTGCGTTTTCGGTAAACCACCATAGAAATATTTAAGTTTGAATTTTCTTAAAGTTCTAGAGATTATTTATGAACAGAGAAACTATTACAGCCATAATTTATACAGGTGATGATTTTGGTTCTTTTGCAGAGTGTGTAGAAATTTTTGTTGTGACTCAAGGGGATAGTTTGGATGGAGTTGTCAGAAATTTGACTGATGCAGTTTCTCTGTATTTATAAGGGGAAAATCCAGAGGATTTTGGATTAATTGAGCATTCTGCTACTCGCCTTTTTTTGAAGTACAGCCAATTTATCCCTAAGTTACGAAGATTATCAGTGCAGGACATTCTTGATATTTTTAATCAGTTTGGGTTTGAGATTATCAGCCAAAAAGGTAGTCATATTAAATTGCGGAGATTAGGAGAAACTGGTAAAGAGACATTAACAATACCTAATCATAAACAGTTAGATCTAGGTACTGGTCGGGGAATTTATCGTCAAGCTACTAAATATCTTTCTGAATCGGATTTATATAATCATTTTCATGGATAAATTAAGAAGCGATACCTTCGGTAAGCTATATCTTCGAGACCCTACGCGATCACTCTCTATAATACCGAGGAAAAGGGCTCCTAATAGAGACGGACGAAAATTTATAAAGGAGTCTGTATCTGGCTTTGCATAGTGTTAAGATTAGGAAAGAGCCAAGGAAAGAATCAGGGTTGGGAATAGTAACTGATAGGAACTATCCATGAAGATGTTGATGACTAATTCATAACTGACCTGACATCCATAACATTGATGAAATCGGCAAAATTAATGAAACAATTCCTAATGTGACTAAACCACAAACAGTAAGAATTACTTGTTCGTAAATTCGGGAATTCAGGGCCAATCTTTGTTGAGCTACCCGGAATCTTTTTACAGGTCTAATGACGTGTTCAACAAAATACCCTTGCTGAAAAACTCTTTGTTTCGTGCCTTCTGTTCTGAGTCGGGATCCCATAATCACTATCATGTTTTTCTACCTGTTCAAGGAGACTAGCAGGCAAAATATCTCCTAATATCTCTAGCCAGTAATGAAATGTGTCCTTTGCTTCCGTTACTGTTTTTTCTATGCCTTCCAAGTCTGTTATCTGACTTTTATCTAACAATCTTACCAATTATTCTAAGCAGGCTTTTAGCCGTTATTTTTCATCCTGGTTCATGCTTGCTAATCTACACTTGTTTATCCTTATATTCTCCTAAAACTTTTGTGTATCTTCCAATAGTAGATACTCCCAATATTGTTTTACTTTACGAACAAAAGAAATATTAAGTAAACTGATAAAACAGAATCGCTTGTGTAGATTCACATTAGTTAAAGCTACTGCTCCACAAGACTATGAAAATTGGTTTGATGAGGCTGTATCCTGTCATGATAAGAAAGCTCTTAATGGTATTATCACTACAGCTTCAGTTGCAGAAACATTCCCAAAAACACATATAGTAGCCTCGATAGAAAAAATTTATGGTACGAATTGCTGGGAGAAAAGAGGTCCCTCAATTCGTCTCCACAGGACTACTAATGACTATCTCCATCATCTCTAATTGCTTCTTAAGCATACTAATTCCATTATGTTTATTGATCCTCATCTCAATCCAGATAAAGATCATTACAATGAATTTCATAAGATATTGGCAGCAATACCAAAGCGTGATGATCCACATTTAATTGAAATTCATCGAGTCTGCTACATTGGATCAGTACCTAGTAGGGAATTTATTCCGGTAAGTAAATGGTAAGAAATTTTTCGTAGTAAGCTATCTGAAGTCCTAAAGAATGCTGAACTGAATGCAAAGCTTTTTATATGGGACGATTTTGATGACCGTTATCTAATTAGTAATCTTATAGGCATTAACTTACTTAATGGGTTCGATATTAGTAAGAATCCAGAAGAGAAAACAAGATAGGGAAGACTACGGCGTTTAGACCATCATAATATACAATGTGAATTTCAACCGTGCCCAGATGGTCCTTCGGTAATAGGTGGGCATAAGTTGCAGCATAAAGAGCCATTTATTTTAGCGTGAAATTATCTAGGTCTTCTAAAAGTAAACTTGATGGGTAGTGATCACATATTTAACTCTGGTTAATAGTTAATAGCCTTTTGACTCTCTACCATCTCCCGAAATGGCAAAAAACACCTTTGACACCAACCATAAACCCACAAAGCTGTTAAACCTAGCCCCACACTAAGGAAAGTGGATTAAATTAAGGTGTAGTGTAAGAGTGGCAATAATATCTATACCCTAGAAGGGTAGATGGAGAACTGCTAGATGATCCCCCCTGACCCTGGTG
>ERZ1034419.188-NODE-188-length-10146-cov-62.309880_pt1 | contig 10146 bp, 12 predicted proteins | sample MGYA00520531_ERZ1034419 | MGnify/ENA primary metagenome ERZ1034419 (study PRJEB33736, sample SAMEA104288485) | Azolla nilotica | place: Sudan | collected 1982 | study: EMG produced TPA metagenomics assembly of the PRJEB19522 data set (Is there foul play in the... | reverse complement strand
CAATGGAATTACACCCCTTAACCAGAGTTACAGGTTATTTAATCCACTATCCTTACCAGTTCTAATATTTGACTCCTTACTGTTTTTTCTATGCCTTCCAAGTCTGCTATCTGACTTTTTTCTAAAAATCTTGCCAATTCTTCTAAGCAGGCTTTGAGCTGTTCTTTTTTTGCTGGTTCATGGTTGCTAATTAACACTTGTTTATCCTTAAATTCTCCTAAAACTTGTGTATCTTCCAATAGTGGTTACTCCCATACTTTTCCAGTATATTTGATACGGTTCTATTTTTCTCAATCCCAAATAGGAAAACTAATTTCCGGTTTTTTTAAAATTTTAAGGTTTCTCACCCTGAATAGTAACTTTCTCCTGTAACTGTTCCTGATTTTACACCCTAATCAATTACTTCCTTGAGCATTTCTTGAAAATATTGTTCTTCGTCTTTCCCTCCTCCTTCTCGTATATTCTGTAATTTATTGGTAATGAATTTACATATACATCACTGTAGTAAGTAGTAAAGGTAGTAAGTAGTAAAGTGTGATCAAATTTATTCCTTTAATGCTATTCCGATATTTATCGGATTCCAATATTTATAGGACCAGAAATAACTGATTAATTCTGTATTTTCTTGGTCAATATACAATTTCTCTACCACTGTGTCATCTATGCCAAAATCTCTCTTAACTATATTAGAGACAGCCGAAAATTCACAAAGTAGTTTGTGTCTGGCTTTCCACAGTGTTAAGATTAGGAGAGAGCCAAGGAAAGAATCAGGATTGGGAATAGTAACTCATAGGAAACATCCATGAAGGTGTTGATGACTAATTCATAACTGACCTCATATCCATAACATTGATGAAATAGGCAAAACTAATGAACCAATTCCTAATATGACTAAACCACAAATAGTAATAATTACTTGTTTGTAAACTCGGGAATTCAGGGAAATCTTTGTTGAGGTACCCGGAATCTTTCTACAATTCTAATGACTTATCCAAGTTATTGTGAGTCGGGATCAGATAATCTCTATCATGTTTTTCTACCTTTTCAAGGAGACTAGTAGGTAAAACATTTCCTACTATCTCTAGATAGTAATGAAATGTGTCCTTTACTTCCGTTTTGGATATACCTAAATGCAAACCTAAAACCTCAAATGTTGGCATTTCCCTCAAATAGAACAAGCATAGATATACCTCTTCTTTTATCTCTAGTTTTGGTTTCCCCCCTCCTCCTTTCTAACTGATATGTATCTTTTTACTTTCTATCTCAGCTTGAAGTTTTTCATGCTGCATTTCAGTTTGAAATAATAAGTCTTGAAACTGATGGTTAGTTATTCCCAGTATTTGTTCTGTAGGATGTGGATATTCTTGAATATAATTAAGTGGATTTTTCCTTTTAGTAGACGGTCAGAATTCTATTATAGCATTTTTTCAACACCAAGTTAATTTCCCGGACAGGTCTATTTTTTTATTCTAAAAAAGGTTAGGAGTATTAGCTAATTAAACTAATTACAAAATCAGATACACAAATAATTTTATTGGATGGAATTTTGTTGGTTTCTTTGGTCTAGCTTCCAGACTGGTAAACTTTAAATATCATAATCAAGACTTACAGGATTTAAGGAATTCCCGCGTGTTGATAAATTTGCCGCGGTGTAATTTCCAATTCTGTAAAAAGATCATCTTCTAATCTATCTGTACCTCGTTTTATTTACTGTCATGAATATAGCTTTTGCATCTACAATCCAAACTCTCATGACACCAGCATCAAGATAATCTGTAGCTTTGGCACTCATTTCTCCAAAGGATTGCTCAGGTGATATAATTTCAATTACTAAGTCTGGGAGCATAGGACAGGCTTCATTCTCAATGAGATCACTGGAAAAACGCGAGAAATAAATATAAAGTAAGTCTTGAAAAGAAACCCAACTCGACCATCAAGTTTTAAAGTCACTGCCCATTTTACCCTAACTTGACGTTTAGTTTAGTTTGCGCCCATTGGGTGACAATTAGACACAAAGCAATAGTTAAACTTAAATGCAACTTTTGGTGAGATTTTTACTTCGGCTTGACCGTTAACTAATTTCGTAGGTTATATCCTCTTCTGGAAGAGCAGGGAGTTCTTGAACTGTAAGCTGATGTTTGACGGAAATCATAGCTATATTTATCATTCGTAATGATTCTATTTTTATAGAACTTACGGAAATTTAACACCATTTAATTCTATCCGGAAATATGTACTACTAACTCTCTGGAATGATTATACTGGCGATGTTCCCAAATATAAATACCTTGCCATGTTCCCAAAACTAAATAACCATTATTAATGGGAATAGTTTCGGAAGTATGAGTTAAAACTGTCCGGATATGCCCTGGCATATCATCAGCACCTTCGGCATCATGAATATAATTATTGCCTTCTGGTACTAATTTCGCCATAAAATTTGCTAAATCTATTAACACATCAGGATCAGCATTTTCTTGAATGACTAAACTGGCTGAAGTATGACGCAGAAACAATGTACAAAGCCCAGTTTCTACCCCCGATTCTGCGACAATGGCAGCAATTTTTGAAGTAATGTTTTGAAATGATTTACTAGTTGTGGTAACTCTGAGTAATTTTTGATAGTGTGTCATCTGCTCTTGAATTTTGAATTTGGAGTATGTTAGCCATCTTATTTACAGTCACTGTAAATAATCTATCACAGCTTTGGCGATAGTTTCATTCCCATCTTTAGCTATTGGTTGCAGTTGTTGTGGTGGTTGGGGTGTGTTATGGAGGAAATCCCAATTTCCTTGAAAAAATTCTGTAGGTGTAATGATTTGATATTGGTTGTAATTCTTGATTCCTTCTAATAGCAAATTAGCTTCGGCAAAGTTATCACGGGTTATGGTAATAATAGGTAGTTCCAGACGGGTAGCTTCAGCAAATGTGCTGTATCCAGGTTTAGAAATCACTCTTCCACAAATTGGCATGAAATCTACAGGTCGATATTGACTATTTGTGATTTTAATTAAGTTGCGTAATTCTGGTGCTGAAGCATCAAAGGTAATAAATTGCCAACTCGGAAATTGACTGACGTTGTGATAAGGAATTGCTTGTAAACCTAAACCACCAAAAAGGAATTGCTTGTAAACCTAAACCACCAAAGCTGAGTAAGATGGTTTTTTCTAGTGGTGCAGTTATTCCCCAATTCGTGCGTATTTCCTCATATGGGAAGTGGGGAGAACCACCTGTTAAACCCACATCTATGATATTGGGGAAAGCTGCCATCTTTTCATAAAAGGGAAGACGGAATAAGCGATCACTCTTAGTATACCAATTACTAATCCAATCGGCAATTTCTATAAATTCCCCTTCCCACTCTCGATAAATAAAGTCCCAGCTAAAGTTACTTATCATCCAGCAGGGAATATTTGCCGCCTTTGCAAGTCCGGCAGCGAGAAAAGGAATATCTGCCAATATCAGCTTAACACGATTTTGACAAATAAAGTTAACTTCCGATGCAATTAATGAATTTTGATTTTTTTTAATCTCCTGTAATTTTGCTAAGGTAGCTGGTTTATCCATTGTCAAACTATCAGTTTGCACTATACCTAAATCAAATGCACGTTGGCGGAGGATAAAATCACCTTGGATATAGGATTCCAGCAGCCATCTAGGTGCAGTTGTGACAAGAATTAACAGCACTTCTGGACATAATTTTTTAATGGTTGCGGCTATGGCAGCAGTGCGGGTAGTATGACCAAAGCCGTGATTAGTGATGGCTATATATAAAATTGGTCTGTTCATGGTTATTTAGTTCTGGGATTTATAACCGCAGATACAAGCAGATACAAGCGAATAATTAATCTGTGTTCATCTGCGGTAATTTTACATTTGACAAAACCATTTAATTGTTTCTATTAGTTGGTCAATTTCTGATTCTAGGGTTAAGTAATGAACGCTGACACGGATACAGTTAGGATGAGCAATTGTGCGCGTGAGGACTTTTTGCGATTCTAGAAACTTAACCAAATGTAAATTTGGTTGATTATTGGTAAGTTGAAATGATACTAGTCCGCTTTGGGGTGGTGAGTTTTTTAAACATTTTATATTTACTAAGTTCGTTAGTTGATGCCAGAGATATTCACTATTTTTGCAAATTCGCTGATATCGTTCTTCTGCTGTTCCCCATCGATGATGAGTGGCGATCACTTCCCTCAAACTTATATATAATGGAGCTGCTAAGGTAGATACTTCATATCTTCTGCCATCTGGTTGCCAGTCTATTGCTTGTGCTTGATTATTCGTAATTACTCCATCTAAGCCAATAAATGTGGGTTTTAATTGTTCCCGTGTTTCCCTTCGCACATACAAACCACCCACACCTGCAGGGCCACATAACCATTTATGACCTGTGAAAGCGTAGAAATCTACACCCAATTCTGTTAAATTTAGAGGTATAACTCCTACTGATTGAGCCGCATCTACTAATAATAGGGAATTGTTATTCCTGCATATATCAGCGATTTTATTAATGGGTAAAACTTGACCTGTGTTCCAAAAAACATGACTTAAAACTACTAACCGTGTCTTGGGGCGCAACTTTCCGGCAATAATACTGACAGGGTTGCCCTCATTTAAAGTTGCCATAAGCGGACAAGTAGAAACTACTACACCAAATCTGCGGCTAATTTCCCCAGCAGTGGCAATGACTCCGGGATGTTCACAGTCGGAGAGTAGTAAATGATCACCTGGTTGCCAATCAATCCCCCACATTCCAATGTTACAGCCAATTGTGACATTACCTGTGAATGTGATTGTGTCATTCGGTACATTAAACAGAGATGAGATTGCTTCTTTAGTTCCTTGCATTTGGGGAGATATCCAGCCATAAGCCTCAGCACCAAAGGGACCTATTTCTTGAATATGCGCTTGAGTTTGGGTAATAGCATCCATAGCCCCTTGAGGCATTGGTCCTTGTCCCCCATAATTAAAATAAATCTTATTCGCCAAAGCTGGAAATTGTGCGCGATGTTGATGCAACATATGTAAATCTACTTTGAATACTGAAAATACATGTTTTGGTAGGCAAGAGGCAAAAGGCAGTGTTTTTTAATTTTTAATTTTTTTCCCACACCCTCTTCCTGCCTTTCCCCAATATCCCCCAATTATTGTTAACTTAATAGGATGTTAATCAATACTGAACTCCTGTTACAATATCAACGCTGTAAACGGCGGCCTTTCTTAGATACTCATGGTGACTATAACCAGCGAGATATTTCTCATGAGTTGTTGGTGAAAGTGCAACAAGACAAATTCACTCATCAACAAAGTGTTTTGGAAAATTTGGAGTACCATCAACCTAATTATCCTTCAGGAAACTGGCAAGCTGGAGCAGCAGCAACGATAGAATTGATGCAGCAAGGGGTTAATGTAATTCATCGCGGTGTGTTATTAGCCAATTATGCAGAAAAATACACCTTACTGAGTCGTCCAGACTTACTTGTCAAACAGCCGGGAATATCCAGTTTTGGAGACTGCGTTTATGTTCCCGTAGATATACAACTAGGTAAACGTCTCAAACAAGAATATCAAGTTATCGCCGCGTTTCATGCAGAAATTGTAGGAGCGTTACAGGAAGTATCTTTGGATACTGCTTGGTTGATTTTGCGTAACAAGGACTTAACCTATGTGGTAGACTTGGATAAGTGGATACCACCAATGCTGGAGATATTAGCGGAGTATGTGCAGGTAATTGAATCACCAGAAGCGCCAGAGGTATTTATTGCCCGTCAAAAATGTAATCTCTGTCACTGGTATAATCATTGTTATGAGATCGCCCAATCACAGCAACATCTCTCCCTTTTACCTGGTGTAACACCGATTCGTTACAACCAACTGCAAGCACTATCTACTACCACTTTAGAAGCACTTGTTAACACTAGTCCAAGCACCTTAGAAAACCTGGTTGGTTTTGATACAGAAGTAGCATCTAAACTCATAGTACAAGCCCAATCAACATTTACAAAACGCCCTCTAATTTTACCCTACGCCCTACCCATCAAAAACCTGATATTTACAGCCCCCATCGAGATATATTTTGATATTGAGGCACAACCAGATTTAAACTTGAATTACTTGTTAGGGGTTTTGGTGGTTGATAGACAAAGCAACACAGAACAGTTTTATTCATTTTTAGCAGAAACACCAACCCAAGAACCATTTATTTGGCAGCAATTTCTCGATTTAGTATGGCAATATCCCCAAGCACCAATTTATCATTTTTGTGCTTACGAGGTTTATACAGTCAAAAAACTAGGAAGACTTTACCGCACCCCTAACTCCTCAGTCAGTCTCGTGCTGAAGCGTTTTTTAGATATTTATGAACAATTAACCCGAAGTGTAGCTTTACCAATAGAAAGTTATGCATTAAAAGTGATCGCACGTTGGTTAGGATTTGAATGGCGTGATCCAGAAGCTACTGGCGCAAAATGTATTTACTGGTATGATAAATGGTTAGAAACAGGCGACCATACCTTACTAGAACTAATCCAACGCTATAACGAAGATGACTGTCGTGCCACCCTAACAGTTAAAAACTGGCTAGTAGACTTTATCCAAAACGAACACGCTAAAATATTAGCGTAAGTAATATGATTAGCAATTCTCATATAGCAATCCTAAATGAATCATGAGTAAATAGTGTTACTGCATTTGTAACTTATGAAACTAGAATTCAAAGCCATAAATTACCCTTAATACACCACTTCAGCCACAAAACACAAAGTTACTTAGTATTTATACTATCTTTAATTAACTAAGTAGTTCCTCGCCAATAATTCTGGATTGCTATAGAAAAACTTTAGAAAGACGTCATAATATATATGCAGTTTCCGACTACAGAGGAAAAAAGCACCTGCTCGGTATACACTAAAAAGTGACCTCAGCAAAGGTAAATTAGCGCCAAATGTGTTGTTCCCGTAGCCTTTACCACCCTATTAAATAGACCTCTTACAGAATTAATCTTATGTTATAATGAGGGGTTGTCTTTGTTTTAGTCAAAAGTTAGAATACGGTTATGTTTGAAGCGGATTACCTGATTTTACTCTCCCTAGATAATTAAGGAAACTTCTCCTCTGCCTAGAAAGAACTTTTAGTGGTTTCGGATTTGCTGTTTCCTTGTTTCAAGTTTCCTTAGAAAATGCTGACGAGATTCACAATATTTATAGTTTATCAACTGTTAACACCACAAAAATCAAACCAGTCGAGAAAAAACTACTCCTAGAGTTGCTAAATCTGGATTTAGCCTCAGACAACATCGAAGGTTTAACCTTGGGTGCTAAACTTCCTAATGGACAGACTTCGTTAATTCTGATCAGCGACAATAATTTTAACAAACTGTAAACCACTCAAATCCTTACCTTTCAACTTAAACTCGAATCACCACTGGAGAGGTTATTACATCTGCTGCAAGTCTGTTAATCAACCTCCTAGTACACTAGAGCGGAAATAAACCAACCATTCCAAATCACCGAAAAGCTAACGCCGTAGACATTTTGAATTTTGTTCCGGTAGCGTCTCCGAAGGAGATATTTTGTTAGCTTAGCTCTTCTGAAAGAAGTATTTTGAATTCACGGCAGTACTCACGGGAAAAGCACCTTATTTCCTAACAGAAGCTAATAAGGATTTCAAAATCATCTATAATAAGTGCAAAAATTGACAAAAAGATAAACAGAACAAATAGATTATTTTGCAAAGGCTTAAGTTAACTTATCTCTAGTGAAAAAACTCTTGTGTAAGCATAAATTAGCCAATTATTAAGCCATAGATAAGTAAATATTTAAACTAAATTATTGATAGGATAGTTTACGCTAAAGCTAAAACTATTTTTAAATAGTTATTATCCATTGCTACCAAAAACTGTTTATTTTTTATCCCCCGCTTCACACGTTTTTCTTTATCCAAAAGATTGACTGCTATCTGTCCCATCACTGCGAAATTTTGTGGAGCATTATCTTTCCTAATCCGGCAATCATCTTCTTTTAACGCTACATCTAATACCCAATGTAATGAATTTTCTATTCCCCAATGACTGCGGACAGAATTAGCAGATTTTTTGGCATTATCCTCAACATCACTAATAAAATAACAAGTCTCTACTGTTGTTTTACCATCCAATTTTCGGATAGATTCTACCATTCCAACACTTTTTATATTTGACCAAACTGAATCAGGATCAAGCTAAAACCTAATTCCAGATAGCATCATATGATTGCCGATTTCATAATGACCATGCTCTGTTTCTTGGGTTCTACTATGTACTACTATATTGAAACTCTTGAAAACCTGTACTTATCGCTAACTTCAATAGCTCTTCTACTCACTCATACAGATTACCTTGATTCTTTTCTAAAGACATTACATAATCTGCGTTTTGTTCTGTAAATTAATTTCACAATTTATTTTTGGCAACCGATTGCATCAATCATCACGATACAACCATTAAGCTCTAAAACTTTGATTAATTCTGGGATAGCTGTAATCTCATTGGATTTAGAGTCTACTTTCACCTATCCTAACACTAATTTATTTGTAGTTGCCCATACACTCAATATTTGAATTGCACTTTGCTCAATACTTTGATCATGAGAGCCACATAAAGTTTTTCCATCAATTGCCACAACTTCACCCTCTGTCCTGATCTGTACTGTTTTCATCCAGTTTAATCAACATGACTGAAATTGCTGCGTATTTAATTGTGCAAATACTCATGTTAATGTATCCTGTGACGGTATCCCGTTTGGTAGGTCTAAAAACGTTTTTAACCACTCATATTTTGTGCATCCATACAATTCAATTGCTACCCAACTATCTGCGGAGCAGATTACTGCACAGATGGCTATTGTCAAAATATCTATCAATTTATGTCGCTTTATACAATATATTCGTGGGTCTGACATCGCAGCAAAATGGTCAGCAATTGTGATTTTGGGCTTGAGCTTCACGCCTTCCTTGGGCAATATTGCTACTTTTACAATGACTTTACCATCAAAGCCTCATTGCTCAACCTCATACAATCAGCGATCGCTGCCTTCATCTATCTTAGTAGTTATGTACTATATTTATATGCTTTTGCCCTGGACTAGTCGAATTAGTCAACGAAATATTCTGCTTATTTGAAATGTTCATTATCAGTTGGCTAAACTCATAATTACGTACCGCTCAACAGAAATTATAAATCAGTTTCCAATACTTAGCAGCGAGCGAATCCCGATTTCGGGGGTTGAAAGATGCCAACATCATCGGGGTGATTATAGCTGATATGAATGGCAGAATTTTAGAAGCAAATGATGCCTTTTTAAACATAGTGGGTTATACACAAGACGAACTCCTATCAGGACGAATCAATTTTCGAGAAAAGACACCACCAGAATATATGGAACAAAGTGTTCGTGCAACAGTAAAACTCAAGGTGTTTGTAAACTTTTTGAAAAGGAATATATCCCTAAAGATGCTACTCGTGTTAGTGTGCTGCTACGCTTGGCATTATTAGAAAATAATTTAGAACAGGTAATTGGTTATATTGTCAATGTCAGCAAACGCAAACAGACTGAAGAACTCTTGAGTCAATAAGAAGAACAATTACCCTTAATTACTAATTCTTTACCAGTACAAATTTCTTATGTATATGCTCAACAGCATTATTTACTTAATAATCAGAAATATGAAGGTTTGGGATTCCTACATCGAAAATGCTTGGTAAGCACGTGAAATAAACTTTAGGAGAATCAGTTTATCAAGCAATTTTTCCATATTTAGAAACAGTTTCATCCCACAGTCTACACTTCAGTAAGTAGTATAAGTAAACTACACACACAGGCAATTCAGGACTATAGGATTTGAAAATCCAGTAGCCATGAAAATATAAATTATGCATGTCAAAGTTCCAGCTTTCTTATTGTGTAAAAAAAGCTAGTTAGACAACAATGTTGAATTTAAATTTTTCAATCACTCATGAAAATACAAGACTATGCAATAGTTAATTAGAGATTTGAAAAATAAGAAAATCAATAATACTTTTGTAAGGATTGAAGTGGTGGGGTATTGAAAAGTGTGATAGGTGAGGCAGAATATAGCAAGCAGTTGTGGAAAACAACCTGCCAC
>ERZ1034419.186-NODE-186-length-10360-cov-9.458612_pt1 | contig 10360 bp, 7 predicted proteins | sample MGYA00520531_ERZ1034419 | MGnify/ENA primary metagenome ERZ1034419 (study PRJEB33736, sample SAMEA104288485) | Azolla nilotica | place: Sudan | collected 1982 | study: EMG produced TPA metagenomics assembly of the PRJEB19522 data set (Is there foul play in the leaf... | reverse complement strand
CTTGAGAAAAAGTTTTGGTGCCTAGAAAAAACTAAGATACATGGAAAAGTTCAAGCGCCCAGGAAAAGCTATGATGTAAATTTGCATGGGAAAGTTGAGGTGCTTAAAATAGAGAGCTCAAACTTGTATGAAAGAAAGTGGGCGAAGTAGGTGTAATTTGAAAATCAAACTAAGCGACGTGGCTGCTCTTGAGAATGATGCTCGGATTCGTTAAGATACAACCATTGTTGTAGTGTATGCCAATAAGATTTTGGACCATTAGGTAGATATTGCTGGGAAAATTAACCTTCTCATAATGTCATACTTTTGAACCTCTAGTTGATGTCTTGGGTTTGTCCAGTATATGTATCGAGCAAAGTGGCATGAAACAATGTTAGTGCTACTATAAAAGCAGTAATGGGTTGGCTTGGCATGTATTGAACAAAGAGTACCACTTACGAGTTTCAAACATATCTATGAGGGAGCTAAAATTTCATTACTATTAAATTTACGGAGCTACAAATACGGCCTCTCATTACCAAAAGTCATCTATGAAGATAATTACGCCTACATTAATAAGTTCAAGAGGGGTTTCATCAAAGGTGGCCGCTCCCAAGCTTTTCTCCACTCGTGAGCTCAATGATAATTGTACGGATATTGGAAGTTGGGGGATATTTTTACCAGAATCTTGGCAGACATTCATTTTCTTGGGTTTAGATGATTATCTTGGGCTTGGATGATGGGATGATGTCAAATTTCTTTCGATTATACTTAATCAAATCAAATGTTTCCTATTACCTTTATAGCTAGAAAGTAGCAGAGCGAGCTACGTTTGCGAGAGAAAACAGCAAGAAGACTGACTGCCTTTATAAGTATATATGAATATACATATTGTAGAATACGAGTGAACCAAATAGACATGTCCTTCTCAGTCAGGTGCCTTCTTATTTATAGATGTTCCAAACTGGTTACAACTAAATATAGACTTCCTAATATTAGCGATGTGCTCTATAGATAGTGACTACACTTTAATCTAGACTTCCTATTGTTGGTGATGTGCTCTATAGATACTGACTACACTTTAATCTAGACTTCCTATTATTAGCATTATGCTATTCTTGGCCGACTATGATGAGATTGCCACAGTATGCTTGCCACAGTAATCTTTATATTTACCATGTTATTTCATATATTTATCGCGTTTGCATGTAACTTATCGTATCTTTGAATATTTATCGTTGTGCAAATTTGGCACAAGCTGAATCTTTACCATTGAAACAAACTCTAATTATCGCATGCCAATTTGCAGTGTTTTTTGAATGTAGGATCCCTATTTTTTTCAATCTACCCTACTAACAGGCATCGAAGACAAAGCATCTACTAAAACCAATGCATATTTTGAAGAATGTCGGTTCTAATGGATGGGATTACTTGATTGGATTGAAGGATTCAGTTGCGATTACAACTGATCTGCAAAGCGTTTGTAGCATGCAAGATGTATGGTCTATCGAGAAGCATGATGGAAAAGTTTCCTTGCCGAAAGCATGATGGAGTCGGTGAGTTAGTGAGCAGACGTACATCGCTTCCTTATTTCGCATGCCGACAAGTTATACGAGCGGTTTAAAGCGAGCATTCCTCAAGTCCAAAAACCGGGAGTGGAGCAACTTAGTAGACTGAAAGCGCATCCAGTTGAGTACGCAAGATGCAACGATTTATTTTACCGATTAGTGTGTCCGGATGTGTCTGTCCGCAAAATACGTGAGACGATTTACACGTAAGAACAACTCTCAAGGTATGTCTGAATCATTTGTAAGGTAATTGCATTGTAATCACAAATATGTCATATACTCTTGATTTGACTTTTATATAGGTATGTTAGTTGCAAAGCGGTAGATCACCCATTGACCTTGGAGGATGCACAAATTAAAGTAGTGCATGCATGGTGTTTATTGGATGAAACATTCCACGTTCCATCTTGACAACTCAAGATCACTCGTTGGCACACTTGGCTGGTCCATGAGATGCATATCTACGGTCCACTTTCTTCACGTTGGGTATGTTTCTGTTTGGAGCGCTTCGTGAAGACGATGATAAAGTCTTAGCACTTTGTGAGACAAAATCCTAATGTCGAATGGAGCATGGGTTAACTAGGGTGGTTAATCCAAGAGGGTCTTGTGTATATCTCACAATATCTCAATAAAGTAGATCCATCTCTAAATAACCATATGCTTTTCACTCTCAAATTTGCAAGACACGAAGATAGACTCATTGGTTCCACATGAACGAAAGGATATCACTTGCCATGTCATGGATATGAATCTTCATTGGATCGTGAACTCACTTGTATACGTAACACTACAAAAAGCTTGTTCATTTCACACTACAAAAAGCTCCCTTTACTATAATTCTTGTAATGCTACATTAAACATGTGATTGCACCTTTCTTGCAGAGTGGCCATGGTAGTATGCATGCATGTGCATTATCTGCCATGGCATGTTCCACATTTACGTCACACTACTTGCAGCCTTCATTCATTCAAAATTTTGCCCTGTCCCAGTTTGGAATTGGCATTGTTTCCTGATTTTATATGGAGCAAAACTGCCTTATTAAGCTTGGGGGCATGTATGTAAAACGTAGGTCTTCTTTTCACTTTACTATTCAAACAATCAAAAGTGCCTTCCACCTTAACAAGGACAGGCCAAAACTATGCCTTCATTGTAAGGACCATCAACTTTGTTGCTCTATTGTTCAGATTTTGTGGGTCCCGAGTATTGGCAATGAAATCAAATGAACTGTACGAATAGAACACGTTGAAATTTCCATAACCGAAACATCAGCAAATTAGCCTACACAGAACATTTACATCTAGCTCTTGCTAGCTTATACTTCCGATCTCTTTCCTACTAGTCAAATGGAAATCTGATTGTTCAATCACATCACTTTGTAGGAGAAAACGGATGTGCTGTTGGATAAGGTGTAATTTCAGGCATAAAACTCTCGTTTGAATGTACCGGAATATGACTGTAAATACGAACCGTCTAATAATAGTACACAAAATCTGATACTCATAAACTATTAGTGCCCAATTCAAAGCTCGGGAATGTATTTTTGTCATGGGCAACAACTATGCTGGAAAGAATCGTATGGTTACTTGCCCATTCAGATGTCGTCGATGCTAGGGATGGTCATGATGAATGATCTCGTGCACGAGTAGGATTCCATCCGAAGGATGTAAAAAACAACAAATTATATGTGTTCCAATAGTCTTGGGCCATCATTCATATTTGTGTTTAATTTGGAGCTATAAAACTCTAGCTCTTTTTACCCCCACCATGACCAACCACGTGAAGAGCAATATGATAGATGTCGAGGCAGACGTTGATGGATGTAATATAGATTAAGGTTGTTTCATGATGACCATAGTATAGAGATTAAGTATCTCTTGGTTCAATTATATACGTCGTGTTAATTAATAGAAAGATATTGCATCCTACATGAAAAAACTCTATTCATGAAAAATACCATCCGCGTGCATGGGGAGTGGTTCCTGAGGACTCCTCCTACCTACGATCCCAGCACCTCACACAAAATGAGAAGAGTGGCATCAAATCACGTCTTTGTGCAAGCACCGTGGCCGCCGGTCGATTCTTGGCTGGCAACCAGCACGCGAAGGATGTCCCATCAGTCCAACACCTACGGACCCACTATTTATGTTCTTATTATGAGAATGGTCCATTTGAGAATGGATTTGCTGGAATGGTCCCATTATTATGTAACATTGGATGATGAATGGGGTAAAAGTATAAGTATTTATAAAAAGCGACTGAAAAGCAACAGGTGTCATCCCCCTATTTGTTCCAAGGACTTGGGATCATCTGCGCGTCAGTGCTTAGGGCATCCCCCTATTTGTTCCAAGCACTTGGGATCATCTCTGCGTCATCACTTAGGCCTAGGGTTTACGCGTCTTTATGCTCTGCTACTGCTTTCTAGATAGTCATTTGTACTGTTCTTGTCGGAACAAAATGGTAGCTCTGTAGAGCGTGTGGAATAGTACAGGAAGCAGAAACAATTCAAGAAGAAGAAGCAGAAGTATCGTAGTAGTAGAGATCATAGAGCCATTACATCGTAAAAGTGGAAAATCAAGAAGGCGTGGAAAGAAGAATTTGGTGGAATTAAAGCTAAAGAGGCTAGTGGAATTAGGAATTAAGAACCGCGATCAGCCCATTCTAAAGCATGGTGAAGTCAACAGTATCTCTGCTCGCGGAATCAGCATCTGATCCGGAGCTGCAGGTGAAGAAGAAGATGTCTAAGAAATCCTCAACATCACCAACACAGGAGGGCCAGCCTAAGCCTAATCATCACCCAGCAGTAGCAGTACCTAAGAGGAAGAGACTGGGAATGGAGGAGATGTGCGCAGAGGAGGTCTTCTACAGGACCCTGCAGCCCCAGTGTCCCGAGTGTGGCAAGACCGACGGCGTCAAGTTCCGCTACTTCAACAACCGGTATCGCACGAAAGGCACCCGAATCTCCACCTTCGACCAGCCCTGCTACAGGTGCTGTGGCGAGCACTTCATTTACCACCACAACTCCTGTGGCGGATCGGTGAGCCAGTCGAAGAAGAAGAAGAAGCTTAAGTCGAACATGTCCTCAAACGCCAAGGTTCAGAATCGGCCGCGACAGAAGAAGAAGAATACCACCGAGGATGCTGAACACACCACCACTGGCCGCTGCACCCACTCTATTGCCACGATGCCTACAATATACAATCCCGAGGTAGCTGCAACACATCATGATGCAGTGATACCACACAGCGGGCACACTAATACATCAACTCAGGCTGCTCTCGCCACTGTTGCTGATGATGACACTGACATATTGCAATATCTCATGACCGAGCTGCTGTCCGACAATGATGTCAATGACGACGACAGTTGGCAGATTGATCCAGATATTTTATTAGCAGCAGCACTAGCACAACAGCAGCAGGTGCAGACGGCCATGAAGAACTTCCAGGTTGGTGCACTCCACCATGACCAATATTATTCTGCGGATTACAACATGCAATCATCATCCTCTCCTCATCTAAATAATTCTCATTGGGATCATCAACCATACCTGTTTCAGGTGACTAGAGATATAAATATGGATCCCCCGCTGGATTCCGATCTCGATCACTTCTTGCAGACATTGCCACCGCTCACTACTGCTCATGATGATGCACAACTCAGCCACGTCAAGGAGTTAGACTCTAGTAACGGCTCCACCAGTGCCAACACGACACACCAAGTCGCGAATACTGACGATCAGTCCAACTTGGTGATGGCGGATATGGAGCAACAACAATACTGGTGTCCTCCGGCCGAAGATCAGCAACACAAATTACCTGTACCAGATGATCTGGAATTCGATCGTCATAAGCAACCGCTACCATTTGATCAGCTATTAGAAGAAGGATCATATTGGTGGAACATTAACTTGGAGGAGGCGGACCCCCTCTGGGCTGCCCTTGATTTTTAAAACGAGCTATCTAGCGATTCTCTTTGAACTAGTTCTTCTGATCTCGCTAGTTTCAGATATTCATGTTTGATTCCTCGACATTGAAACACTGGGCTTATATAAAACCATCCCATCCAATGTCATCACAATTTTATGATTAATGTGGTCAAACAATATAAAACTCGTGACTCGGATCACATACAATGAAAATTACATTGACTCATTATTGAAGGTCTGTTTGCCTTACGGCCTCATCTTCTTTCGTATGTGCACATGATACTTTAATCTTGCATCTATATGGCAGTACTTGCGAAAGAACACCATCACTGCATGCTGCTTTGAGTTCTATGGAAGCAAAACAAAAGCTTTGTGAAATTCATAAGAAGCCATCGCTAGTGCTTAATATCTCCTAATTATATGATTGGTTATATTCTGGTGGCCGCATGCGGTTTAGGAGTTCATAGTTGCTTAATCAGTACATGCTCCAGTTATCTAGCATAGTTTCTGACGCTGGATTCAAGTTATACAGGCTTGCCTAACCTTGCGTGACCTTAAAAACTCCAATATGTTGAATATATATACATAGTACATATTCGTAAGCTTTAGCAATGCATTCAGTTAGGGTTCAAGGAAACAATCTACTCTCTCAGATGTTATAGTCATTATAATAGTGATCATTCAGGTTATGCTGTTGCACTTATCCAAAGCTATATCTGAAGGAGGGAAGTATTATTGGGCCAAGACAATTCGGGCCACATGCACGGGCGACGCTGACCCAATGGTGCTATGCATTAAACACGGACGAGTATTAGTTAATTTGGAACAATTATTATATACAACTTAGGCATCAGATTTCAGGAACAACTGCATCGACGTAAATTACTTCTAAACTTTTGGTGTTGTAATCGTATCGAGCTGCAATGTATCAGGATTATAAGGGGGACTTATAAGCATGGCCCCATTTCAGAACTATATCATGATGAAACCTCAACAATCCAAATGTGAAGCAAACTAGTACCGGAGAATAGCATCGGTGATGACTAGATTAGTACAGTACTCTTACATGCTGCAGCTTAATAGGTAAATGAATATGCAGGTCTTGAATCAAGAATCGAAGCCAGACAATATAACACCGGAAATGAGGAGGAGCGGCTCAGTGCTGTGAGTGTTCTTATTGCCTTTTGCACCTGCTCTACTAGCTCCTAGTTGCTGGCCACATATTCATGAAAAATGACAAGCTTCCCCCTGGCAATTCTGATTTCTGTACAAATCAATATCGGTTTCCTTTGTCCATACCGCGAGTGACCCTCACTGCACCATCAATTACAACAACAACACTAACCAGCAAGCAACTTTCTGGAAAATAAGATGTACATCATGTCATGAGAGAGAGAGAGGGAGAACTCTACTTGCAATATGGATATGGCCAACAAAACGCAGATAAGCTTTCAAAGCACATGACATTACACGAGGACTTCTTTTCCTTTTACATATAGGTTAATTGAGGGGAAAGAAACACGTTTACATGTGATCTGCAGTGTGGCATACCATCTCTTCACTACTTCAGGCCGTGCTTCAATTCATGGAAGAGATACATGGATACAAGCGGCTAGTGATCAACAGCAAATATCTTGTCTGCACGTCATTTACATATACATGACAGCTACCAGCTCCTCCTAAAAGAAACATGAGAAAGAAAGGCGTTTCTCTTCTTCTGGTCTTCCGTATGTTCCGAGAGAGAGTGGAAAGATCGGTTTCTTGCTTACCTGCGTTTTGCAGCAGATCTAATAGTAAGCACACCACACACAGATTAGTCTCCATTAATGCCAAGACGGATTCAAGAACTGAGAATGAATCAGCTGTGCAGTCTTTTTATTTAATAGTAATTAACTAGGTCCATGCGAAATACACTATATAACAAACTTGCAGATTCAATAGGATGATAACAAACATTCAGAAAATCTTGGCAAATGAACAAGATCAGATAATCCCAGGGATCGTCATGGTGGTTGTGACAGCCAGAGCCAACCGCGGAAGAAGAGGATGATGATGATGATGACGACGACGAGCAAGCTGAAGAAGACGACTCTGATGACGACGAAAACGAAGATGATCAAGAAGAAGCCGAGTTGGATGAGTAAGAAGAAGATGAGGAGGAGGAGTCAGAAGTAAGCAGAAGAACTCTCCCAGCTTCTAACACGAGAGTAATAGATGTGTTACAGGCAGTCGCCATACTCGGGCCTATGTATGTACATCATCATCATAAATCGTCCTGATGGAAGAAGTTAATAAGCACCTTAATGCTCACATGTAGGCATGCATGCATCCATGTGCATGCATGCATCATTACATGCACGCATGCATGGTAATTCGTTGTAGTATGTACTAATGGGAATTGAATGTCCGGTTATCAGCTTGTCCGTTTCACACGATAAAACCCCCCATACCATTTCTAATGGTAGACATTAGCCTTTCTTGAGTGTGCATAACTACATGCCGGACTGGAGGTTGCCGGTGTGACCTACGTACATTACTTATAGGCCTCTATTTCAGTGCCCTCGGTAAAACCCGGTTTGTTGCGCCGTCTTTCCATTCCGAAAGAGCTTGCATTTCGGTCAACGAAATTGCAAATGCCTTTGTTCCCTTTCTTTGCATGGCCTCTTGATCCATTCCTTTTCGAATGATCAGTCCACTCTTAGCCGACTGTCACTCCACGATTTATCTTGTTTAACGCTTCAATCGCGTCATTGATGGAGAGCCTCGTAACTTGGCCTTTCTTCAAACTCCTCCTACAATACAATGCAAAGAGAATCACCGCGATTGTCTCATCATCGAGCAATTATAGTGCATTGTCCGGCAAGTTTGTGGTTGTACTGGATTTCTCCTCAGCATGGAAGGATCATAGACTAGAGGAGTATCAACTCCTTCACCCGTTCATCAAAGATGACATCTTCAGGAGAGATGCTTGTTACAGTACACCGCGTTGAAGAAGGTGTTATGGCATGCCAGCTCCTTCAACGCCCTCAGCTTCCCACGGAAAAGTTATCAGCTTGAATTGTCAAGTTTGAGCTGATCGCAGGACATATAATATCCTTCTCATGAACACGTGTTCTAGCTAAGCTTCGCTCACATTAACGCGTCTGGCCATTCTCACCTTGGCTTCCTTGAAGTAGACAAGTTTTCTCGTTCCTTAAATTATGCGTCACGATGTAATTAGAGAGCACTTTAGACGCGATCGTGAAATTAGAGTGGAAGCGGCAAACAAAAATGCACGTGCGAGCTGGCCGTAGTTCAGTCCAACGTGGATGACATGATCATAAGGCCCTACTTGAACTTGAAGATGCACTTATGAAGGATGAAGTATATTACCGATGAACATTCGCGGTAGAATTGTACATGGTGGCGAACTAACATCCACTGCAGTGGAAGTTACGTCTTCATGACCAGATAGACTACTCGATATTGCATCTTAGACAACATTTTACGCGTACGATAGGTTAGGGTTTAGTGTTTTTAGAGCACCTGGCCTTTAGAGCTCTCGTAAGCACGCCGCTAAACTTTTTACGTATGGAGTACTGTCAGGATTGATGCATTACAAAGGTTTATATTCACATATAATATAGACTTACACTCACACGTATACACATAGACAGACTTACTGTACTCACATGACATATTGACAGACACATATACAGACTTAATAGTCACATGACATTGACACATATGTAGACTAATAATAGCCACACATATACACATATACACTTATAGTGCACAATACACACATATAGACCTTTTTTTTTTCTCTCGTAATGACCTTACCCTAGTGGTAAGTCAGTTACACTCCTACAGATCGAACCTGAGTTCACACATATAGATTTATAGTCACATACACACATATATAGTCGCACATATACACGCACATAGACCTAATAATCATACAGTAACACATATATAGACTTGTACGCACACATAAACACAATATCTCCACTAATTATCGTCACACCGAAATAGACTTATGAATATCCCTAAATACTACTAAATTAGTACACTCTGATTACTACCATTTAAATTTAATTCTTGCAAATTACACACTAATTATGCAAGAAATACTACTAGTTACCCTTATTTACATATTAATATAATCTATGTGATACTAAATACCAGATAATTATCGTTAATTACCACTAATGAGCATTAATCACTACTAATTGCCAAATTTATACTAGTTGTATTTAATTTGTACGAATTATACACTAATTATAGACTATACTATTAAATAGCACTTAATGCCGTTACTTATCAACAATTACCACGAATCAGTATTAGTTAATACACTCTAATTACTACTAATTAGATACTAAATACATACTATCTACTAATAATGAGTAATAAATAAAATCTAATTACGTACTAATTATTAGTGAATAATACTCATTTCAATAAATTACTACCAATTAGTATTGATCGCACTCTAATTAGACACTGAGTACTACTAAACACCACTACTTACTTTAATTACGAATAATATTACCACTACCTACTTCTATTTATTTATACCCTACTAATTGATCAATACTAATGACTTGTCACTAATCTGTAGTCTATTGGGGACCATTTTCACATGCCTTACTATATTGCACACTAACAAGTATCAATTTGTTCTTTAGGATGATCGACATCTAGGTGCAATGATTGTCCCATTTATGGGGAGTCATCGGTCTCTCAACACAAGCGCTCTCAACAACATGAACGTGTAATATACGAAAATCATCAGTACAGCTTCCTACCAAACAGTCATCCAGAGTATCAACCACCTACATGCGACCACATGTAGGAACCATGTGGCTGCAACTCCATCCAATAGCGTTCGCAACTCTCGGGCCT
>ERZ1034419.185-NODE-185-length-10369-cov-41.318111_pt1 | contig 10369 bp, 15 predicted proteins | sample MGYA00520531_ERZ1034419 | MGnify/ENA primary metagenome ERZ1034419 (study PRJEB33736, sample SAMEA104288485) | Azolla nilotica | place: Sudan | collected 1982 | study: EMG produced TPA metagenomics assembly of the PRJEB19522 data set (Is there foul play in the... | reverse complement strand
AATATTCCCTGTTTGGCGACTATTTTTTACGAAAAATCTGCTCTCAATCCTTTTGCTTGCTCATGGATGCCTGAATAACTTCTTCCCCTGAAGTATTCAGGGGATACCAAATTTATCTGCGTCCATCTGCTTTCATCTGCTGTTAATTCCTTGTTCCTGTAACTAAACTGATCTGAAAATTTCTACCTCAGCATAAAATAAATTAGCGTAAGCAGACTCTATTGTTTCCAGTAACTTTAAAATGTCGTATGGTTTAGTTAGTTACCCAATGGGAAATACCCAAAGATAAAACTAAATCTTCTGGATAGCCATAAGCAGTAGCGAATACAATAGCTAAATTGATGCCTTTTGTTTGAAGATATTGGTAAACTTCAACTCCTGCGATTTCTGGCATTCTATTATCTAGAATTAATAAATGTGGTTGATACTTAACTACTTTTTCCAAAGCTTCTTTACCATCTTTTGCTTCTATGACATCCCAGCCTTCTTCATGCAGCAGAAAGGAGAGTATTTCTCGACTATCATCATCTGCAATTACCACTTGGCTCTTTTTTAAATCTTGATTATTCATAAATAGTTACTTGGTTATGGGTAGAGAAAAAATATCAGTTATTGATTCTGATTTAGAAGTATTTAATCTGGGAATAGATGTAAAACTGACCTGTGAAAATTCAGAATAGGGCATTTTTTCAACTGTAACTTTCACTGTTCCACCTTTACCTGGTCTTTCAAAAGAGTTGATAAAACAGCGTAGCAGCTTACGTAACAGAGTTCTGAATATATGCAAATTACTGAAATTTGATCTCGCCAGTAAGTAAGAATTTCTACTTTGCAAATAGTAGCTTCACTTGCTGAAAGGTCTACTGAATCGCCCAAACTATCAGTAAGTGATAGAAGTTGAATTGAACCGACTTATAATGATGCAAAATTGAGCCAAATTTCAGCACGATGACGGAATATTTGAATAGATTTTCCTGGTTGTTGCAGTAATTTCATTGCATAATCCAAACGGTTAACAGCTACCATCCGGGAGCTAATTTCCAGTTTTAAAAGTGCGCCTTGATGCTGTTGGATAATATCTTGACGCAGTTCTTCTAATGGCTGATAATCATCAAGACTTGATGTTAACATACGGCGAATCTGTTTTTCTAAATTTGCAATCAATAATTCTGCTTCAATACCGTGCGATGCACACAACAATATTTCTTTCAACCTTTGTCCAGCATCAGGACGATGGACGGAGATACTTAATATACCTACAATTTCCCGGTTTTCGTCCTGCAGGGGAATTCCTTGACCAGTGAAGGGATAAAATCCTTGAATAAAATGCTCTGCAGCTACAATTTCTACATAATCTTCTTCAGCTAAGGAAGTACGGATACCATTGGCACCAGCGACAGCTTCTGATAGCAGGGAACCCTGACTAGGAAATGATTCGGAAGCTTGTACGGTTTACATCTAGTAGAATAGCTTGGCAATCACTTAACATCACCGCATAACGATCTGTCCCAGCTGCCTGTGATAGTGTTCGGAAGTAAGGCGCAGCTACATTAATAAGATTACTCTGTTGCGCTACTAAACGTTCAGTCTCTAAGCTGGACAGTTTCTCTGCTTGCAGCGCGAGGTTATTAGCCCCTTGCAAATGCGATCTTTCCCAAGCACGATAGATTTCTGAGCACAACATCTCAGAACAAATTTCACGTGTTACTGTGTATATACGTCCTGCTTCTACTGCATCATCTCCCTGATCGGACATGGCTTTAACATCTCGTGGTTGAAAAATATCACTTAAAACTTACGCTTTGATAGCAAAAATCAATGGTTTTAGCAGGGTGTAGGATGTAAGAGAAGAAAAAAAAAGTACTGGGAAAATGTCAAGGTAATTCTTCTGTTTCCATCTTATTCTTTCTCTACTCGTTTCACCGCACCTTGTTAAAACAAATAATTATGATGCATAAATACTGTCATTTATCATGTTTATTTTATTTGTTTTTATCATGTCTCAACAGCTATGACAATCCTGGTTAACCAGCGACATATTTTCTAAAATCCTGCCAAAAAAGCCGATAAAAAGAGAGAAAATATCATATTTCACCCACAAACGTTTACATCAATCAAGTGGATGAATTTTTATGATATTTAATTAAGATTTATTCATCTTTTTGATAGAGGGAGTTAATCAGTCTACTGGTCAAGATGGTAATGATATTGAACGGTAGATGAAAATGACTAAAGCAAACCCAATTGAACTCCAAAAACATTTGAAGGGTGTTGACTATCCTGCCACTAAAGAAGAATTGATTGAAACAGCTATAGAACAAGGAGCAGATAAAAAACTGAATCTAATTACTAGAACAATTACCAGACGATGAAGAATATGAAAATCCTGCTGAACTTAACAAAGCTATAGGTGAGATTCAGTAGATGAGGTAATGGGTAATGGTTTATTTCTTCAACAATCACCAATTACCCAACCTAAATTCGTAAGAATTCAGGAGTCAGGAGTCAGAATGTTTGAGAAATTGGTTAATTATCAAATAGGTATTTTTGGCGTTAGCCTGAAAAAGCTGATTGCTATTCGCGTAGCGTGCCGTTAGGCATTAGCTGAATGCTTACCTAAAATCTAAAATCTATCATTCAAAATCGGTATAATCTCCAGATTTACCAGCAGTCTTACTTACTAAACTAATTGATTCAATTTGAATAGATTTCTCTAAAGCTTTGGCCATATCCTACAAAGTCAGAGCCCCAACAGAAACTACCCTTAAAGCTTCCATCTCCACACCAGTTTCCGCTTTAGTTTTCACCGTGGCATGCATTTGATAACCAGGTAGTTGCTTATCTAGCTTGATATCAACTGTAATTTTTTGCAAAGGCAAGGGATGACAGAGAGGAATTAAATTAGCGGTCTGTTTAGCAGCCATAATCCCCCCTAACCTAGCAGTCGCTAAACATTCCCTTTAGGAGCATTTCCCGCTTCAATAGCCGCGAAGGTTTCTCGCAGCATCCGCACTCTAGCAGTAGCCACAGCTTCCCGCACAGTGGCAACTTTACCAGAGAGATCAACCATTTGCGCTTCTCCCTGGGGGTCGAGATGAATCAGTTGAGAAGAATTTAAAAAAATATCTTGCGTCATTTGGGAAGTATGTGTTATTATAAGATTCGTTGGTTAAGGGCGTGTAGCTCAGTGGACTAGAGCACGTGGCTACGGACCACGGTGTCGGGGGTTCGAATCCCTCCTCGCCCGTTCAATAATAATAATTGCACAAACTCTGTAATCGGGTTTGTGCACTTTATTTTTCAGGAGTATGGCTATTGCCAGGCTTCTCTATCAGGAGTCAGGAGGCAAAAATTTCTCTTCTAACCAATGCCTAATGCCCTGCCTTCATTCTCTTTTTAAGGCATAAACATCTTCACCACGACCAAAGGCAAAGCGGAGAGACTTGGGTAAATTTTGACTCGACTGGGTGACAAAAATCAGAATTCCCAGAACAGTTAAACCGGTGGCAAAACCAAACGTACTGCGATAGCCGATTTGTTCAGCAACAAAACCCACAACTGGTCCGGCTATAGTCAGTCCAACATCAAATCCCATTAAAGATACACCAAATATCCGCCCCCGTTCGTGGGGTAAGGCTCTATCTGTCATCATTGCAGAAATCATGGGAATAGCAGTACCAGAAGCTGCACCTTCAATAACGGCTCCTACTAAGAAAATAAAGGCGTTGTTGGCTTGCCAAATAAATACCAATGCCAGAGTATAAGCAACTAGGCTGACAGTTACAAATAAACCCCGTCCATATTTATCAGAAGCTCTACCAGCAAACAATCTAATACTAAAACTAGATATAGCAGCTGCGGTAAAAAACAACCCGGCATTTAAATCTATTCCGGTTGATTTAATATACAAGGCGATAAAAGTATGTACCGTACCTAATGACAAACCAATCAGTAGCAGCACAATTGCAGGTACACGCACACGAGGACTGATGAGTAATTGCCAAAATCCATCATCAGTGGTGTTTACGGGTTTTTCAACTACTGGTGGATTGACTATGGGCAGGATACATATTAAGCCCAAACTACCTAAAACAGCAGAGGCAATAAATAATGGTGTGTAACCAGCGACTGCCTGTAAATATCCACCTAAAGCTGGACCTAGTGCCACACCGATAGGATTAACTAAACTCATATAGCCAATAACTTCTCCGCGACGGTGTTCTGGTGATAAATCTCCCACCAAGGCGATGTAAGCTGTACCAAAGGCGGCAATACTGATGCCATGAAAGGCACGAATTACCATTAAAGCTAGAAGTGATTTTACTACTAAATAACCCAAGGGTGCGATCGCAGCCACTGCCATCCCAATCAGCAACACAATCTTTCTGCCCCGATGGTCTGCCAACATTCCTACTTGGGGGCGGAATATTAACATCCCAATGGCAAAGCTACCCATAACAACACCAATTTGTTGCTTGCTTGCCCCAAGAGACTCAATATATAAAGGTAAAGTCGGCAACAACGAAGCTAAACTTGACCAGAATAATAAACCCGCTGTAAATAATATCAGCAGGTTGCGCCGCAGATTAGCGTCAAAAGTATCAAAAGCTTTCACGGCAGATGAAGTTTTAATGTTAAGTAATTTGTCTTTCTATTGTTACCTTACTTAACATTTTTTGCCACTACTTCCCGCACCCTATATATCGGCCTTCCCTGAGATTCATGATAAGTACGCATTAACAATTCTGCCAAAAGACCGAAGCAAAATAACTGCACACCTGTTACAAGCAATAAAACTACCAAAATTAGCAAAGGACGATTACCTATATTCGTATGGAAAAACAACTTCACGAAAGTTAAGTAAATTCCTATTCCTCCCCCAGAAACCATAGACAACAAGCCTAACAAACCAAAAACGTGCATAGGACGGGTGAGGAACTTTTTCATAAATAGAATAGTTAACAAATCCATCAACACCCGGAAAGTCCGAGAAATTCCATACTTACTTTTGCCAAAGCGCCGCGCATGATGACGCACAGGCAATTCTGTAATTCTTGCGCCTTCAATATATGCCAAGGCTGGTAAAAAACGGTGTAATTCCCCATAAAGATTCATATCTGCAACTAATTCGCTACGATAGGCTTTCAGAGAACAACCATAGTCGTGAATATAAACGCTAGTAGTGCGACGAATTAAGCAATTAGCAATTTTAGAAGGAAGCAACCGATTTACTGCCCCATCTTGGCGATTTTGCCGCCAACCACTCACCAAATCATAACCTTCATCCAACTTTGCCAATAACATGGGAATATCAGCCGGATCATTTTGCAAATCAGCGTCTAAAGTAACAATTGCTTTCCCCCTCGCATAATTAAAACCAGCAGACATGGCCGCAGTTTGTCCGTAATTACGCCGCAAAATCACGGCTTTTAAATCAGTGCGAATTTGTGCCTGTTCCTTGAGAAATTCCGGCGAACAATCAGTAGAACCATCATCGACACAGATAATTTCATAACTTACCTCACTAGCAATCAAAATAGAAGAGATTCCTTCTAGTAATAAAGGCAAGCTTTCGACCTCATCTTTTACGGGTACAACTACGGATACATCTGGTAATTGATGATTGGTGATTGGTAACTGGTAATTGGTCATTGCTGATTAGTGATCGCTGATAGTTAATTTTACATTCTAGGGTGGATTAGGACTTGATATAGATCCCCGACTTCTTTAAGAAGTCGGGGATCTGGGTACTTAAGAATTACCAACATAGCTTTTTACAACTCTACCAGCACCACGCAATTGTTTATAGTAAGACTGACTGACTTTATCACCTTGTTCTGAAAGTTGATCAATTCCTATTCCGTTATGTCCTTGTTCTTTTCCTGAACTGTGAATATAAAAACCATCACCTAAATACAAACCCACGTGGGTGGCTTTTTGGGGAGTGCCAAAAAAGATTAAATCACCTGCTTGTAATTCATTAATATCAATTGGTTGAGTAAAAGCTTCTTGTTGATAAGTATCTCTCGGCAACCAAACACCCACGGATACAAAAGCTCTTTGCATTAAACCAGAACAATCATAATTTGGTCCGACTGTTCCACCCCACAGGTAATAATTTGTTTGCTGCATCGCTTGTTGGGTAAATGCGATTACCTCTGGTAGCAGCCTTTTAATTTCTAATTCTGAAAAAAATACAGCTTCGTAGGGTACAGTAGCAGGTTGTAACAGGGACAAATCATTAACAGCAACCCACCCTGGATAATCATCTTCACATAGATAAACTCCAACTGCTGCATCCTGATGATTTGATGTTATCCGTAAATTGCGTCCGGCAGCAGCTTGAGTTGCCAAGCCTACACATTCAGGAGAATCATATAAATTGATGTCAGCTATACACTGATATTCTTCCAATTTTGGATTACTCATCTTCTGGTGAAATAATTGATTTATAAAAAATTGAGTATCCCCGCATATAGCATTTTATTGATTTGTGATTTTGGCTATTCTTTCCCTTGTACCGTATTCTTTGGTTGCTGTCACTGGGCGATCTGAATTAACAATCTCAATGCCTCATTCACTACTTCATTTTTGGGAAAAGCCTGAGCAATATAGGTATCTAAAACTACTAAGTGTGTTCTGTACTATATCGCTCAACATATTTGCCTCTAAGAGGGTGTTTGAAAACTTTTTCGCGTCGTATCCAGGACTTGTATATCCCCCTAAATCCCCCTTAAAAAGAGGGACTTTGAGGATATTTCCCCCCCCTGAGAAAGGGAGCTAGGGGGTATCTCAAGATTTTTGATACATAATCAAGGACTTTTAAAAAATCCTCTAACACCTCCCTGGATTTGACAGAAGTCATACTCAGGAGGTAATTCATCTTCTATTTCGTTCTCAACTTCCTTCTTCATAAAACTTTCTCTCCTGTTGGGTGGCTTTTCGAGCAGAGATAATTCTCATCTTGTCTCCTCAATCACTGTGGGCAACAACTAAAATTTTTCCAAATCTGGATATGCCAATAATAACGTAGCAACTTTCCCCAATGGAGTGGTCAGGATCAGGAAAACTTATAGATAAGGGGTCATTAAAAATGGTTGCGGCTTCTTGGAAGGAAACACCATGCTTATCAAATTTTAACTCCGCTTTGTTTGGATTCGACTTAAATTCCATGCAAAATTCCGTTTAGAGTAAGCCACAAAATAAATGGTCCTGTCTTGTCATGCTGTATCCTTTAGGGCTACTGCGTAAACGCGCATGGTAATATAAGCTATCTGTAGTGAAGCGAAACTAAGCATCTCAGAGTATTCTTCACTACACTTTGTTCCGTATGGCTTACGCCACGCTGCTGTAACAGAATGACATTGGCTATTTCTTTTTGTGGAGTTCTCTTATGGTGGAGTTCTCTTATGTACGTAGTTTAGGGTAGATATTGCTGTAAATCCTGATTCAGACACCACCCTTATCATCACACAACCACTTATCCTCCTCTCTCAAACCCACATTATGATTCTGCAAATAATACTTTAACCGATCACAACCATCCACAAGTCATCGGTCTAAATTCCGCACAGGCCAGAACCGCGCTGTTTTGTCATTGGATGCGGTAGCGATAGTTTGCCGTCAGGGCTGAAACTCCTACTCCAGAACCAATCCTGATGCCATTTAAATTGGTTGCGTTCTTTGATATCGTCGACGATAAATAATATCCTCGACGATATTATTTAATGTTTGGGAATTACCCTGATTATCAAAATCTAAATTATTTGATTGGTGTTGATTATTCATAACCTAAATTTTGGTGATTCTTGTAAAATGGGATTAATATCAAACCAAGATCCATCTTCATGGATATATTAGACCTCTTGCAAAATTGTTTGTGTGGTATGATAAAGGGGTTTAGATTTTACATATTTTTTTTGGTGTTCTTTGTGATCGCTAATTTAAACATAACCATGTAACTCTAACTTTTGACTAAAACAAAGCAAAACCCTTAGTTTAACATAAAATTAATTCTGCAAGAGGTCTATTCAAAAACCAACAGATCCGGAATTAATATATTATACTTTTCATGACCTGTAATATTTTTGGTTTTTGACAATTCCTTTAATAATTGCCAGGTAGGATCTTCAGGTGCAAGGCGGGTAATAGTAAGTTTTAATTCTTCAATAATCATTGCGCCACGCACTTGAGAAAAATCAATAAAATATTGTCTATCTTCAGCTTTCCCCACCACCAGCGTCTTAGAAAGGTTGCAAATGTGAAAAAACCTTGTTAAATCCAGTTCCATGGTAAATTGCCCGAAAATGGCCTGATAATAATAGCTACCTCCTAATTAGACAGGTAATGCTACGATTAAGGGGGAAAATAGACTCATAATCAATTAAAATACAGGTAATTTAAAGATTTTTGCACATTTGATTCAGACAGGGATACCCAACACGACAAGAGTTAGACTTATTTGGTTACTCATATCTTGCACTTCTCCGTACAAACCCAGGCAACCTAAAAATATGGGCGATAAGACCACCTTATTTTTATTGGTAAATCAAGGGTTTCGGTAAAATACTGTGTAACTTAATTCCATCAATTTTTGTTGGTGCAAGATGTGAGGTTATACAGTGTAAATCCGGAATCGCTTACCATAAGGATATTTTTGACAAATGGTTTTTTCTAATAAAGACGAACAACTAGAACATCTCGGTAATGAAATTTTAGAGGTAATTTGGTCTAATTTTGCAAGTTTAAACCGTGACCAAATTGCTTTAACTTGGGTGGTGTATGATCCTCCTGTTCCTGTTAATACAGGTGGTGCTTTGACTCCTGATGCTTTTTGGAATCATCCCGTGCGAGGATTTAGTTATCGTGGTGGAGAACGCATCTATCCCGCTAGTGTAGTTAAGTTGTTTTATTTAGTAACGGTTCACGAATGGCTAGAAAAAGGTATGAGTAATACTTCCAAGGAATTGGAACGAGCCTTGGGTGATATGATTGTTTATTCTAGTAATGATGCTACCAGTTTAATTGTTGATATTCTCAGCGGTACTACTTCTGGTCCAGAGTTACCCACTGGCCCTTTTGAAACTTGGAAATATCAACGCAATATTATTAACCGCTATTATCAGTCCTTGGGTTGGGAAGAAATGGGGACTATTAACGTCTGTCAAAAAACCTGGGGTGATGGTCCCTATGGACGGGAAAGGGCGTTTTATGGAGAGATGTTTGAAAATCGGAATATGCTGACTGCCAATGCTACTGCTAGGTTATTGCATAGTATCGTGGGTGGGGTTGCGGTTTCAAGTGGGCGATCGCAATCCATGATGTCTTTACTCAAACGCAGTATTAAACCTGATGAGTTACCCAAAGATGTCGAGGAAGACGAGGTCACAGGCTTTCTAGGCGGTGGATTACCCCCAAATAGTCAAATTTGGTCAAAAGCTGGTTGGACAAGTTCAGTGCGTCATGATGCGGCTTATATTGAATTACCAGACCAGCGTCCTTACTTGTTAGTAGTATTTACGGAAGGGAAAGAACAAGCTAAAAGTCGGGAAATTTTACCCTTTGTGTCCAGAAAAATTGCCGCAGCTGTAAGCAATTTATAAACATCATTTAAGTGGTGCGTTAAGTACACTTAACGCATCCCACAACATTTATTAATCCGGCAAAGGTTGTAACCAAACCTGCAAATCAGCCAAACTGGTAAAATCTAACAATGCTTCGCTCAAATCTTCCAGCACAGGTAATGGTAAAGCAGAAATTGGCGCGCGTGTTTCGACCGATAATTCTCCAAATTGGTTAGTCAATAGTCGGATAACCAGATTAATTGTTGCTTGTTCTACTCCTTCTTCCCGTCCTTCTTCCCGTCTTTATTCTTTAATTCCTCTATAAACTCGCGATTCTTTGAGTGTAATCCCTAGCATAGATTCTACCTCTCTGCGGCTGAGTTTTTCAAACTTGTACATCATTGTCGTCGTGATCATCTCTATTATGGCGCGACTTGATGGCTCTGGTATTTCTGCACTGGTTCTGGTTAACAAATACCTTACTACTTCTGGTGCTTGACTTTCTTCTAAGGTAGTGAGTACCATCAATGCTACCCATACAGCTAATTGCCGAATATCTCCCAATTCATCTAAATATATTCGATGTACTTGATTACGATTTAGTAAGCTACGATGAGGATAAATATCGCTTTGTTCTGTCTTGCGAGATGGATAAATTAACACTGCTTGCCAATCCCTAAATCTAGCACGGTTGCGGTAAAAATATAGTGAAGATTCCGCAAATACTCTTTTATAAAGCTGCTCATATTTTCGTAAGGATTCAGGTCGAAGCTAGAGGGATTAAAGAAGGTGTCTGCAAAGCAGAG
>ERZ1034419.183-NODE-183-length-10737-cov-40.327092_pt1 | contig 10737 bp, 9 predicted proteins | sample MGYA00520531_ERZ1034419 | MGnify/ENA primary metagenome ERZ1034419 (study PRJEB33736, sample SAMEA104288485) | Azolla nilotica | place: Sudan | collected 1982 | study: EMG produced TPA metagenomics assembly of the PRJEB19522 data set (Is there foul play in the... | reverse complement strand
ATGGAATTACACCCCTTAACCAGAGTTACAGGTTATTTAATCCACTATCCTTAACGATCACCACAACTACAACGCAATTCTGGAAAAGCTTCATAATGAGTGCCTAAAATACCAATAAATACAACTAACCATTTTTGTAAAAGACTGTGTTTTCCACCACCCATTGATTTTTGAATCGCTTCTCCATTAATATATTCGCAAGCAGGTGATTCTTGAATATAAGGAGGTCTTAAAAAGTTCTCTAATGTGATACTTGCCGAAGCAGTAGTTTTGCTTTCTGTCAACCCAATATTTTTGATCATCAGGTTTTTATTTTAGGTATATATTGCAAATATTGAATTTTTTCTTTCTTTGCGTCTCTGCGTGAAAAAAAGATCTAAGATCTATATATCAATACCTTGGGATTTTAACTAAAAAAACCAAAAAATCGGAACAATGTCAATATCAATATCAATGGCCGAATCAATGGCCGAAAAAGCCAGACTTCGTTAAATTTTTGAGAATAAAATCAACATTATTGACAATAGGGGCGATCTATTGCGAAAATCGCCTTGTTTAACTTTTCTGGAAAAACAAAGATAAGTAAATTTAATTAACCGCAGATGAACACAGATGAAAAATAGGGTGGGAAAAATAAACCCACCCTTAATAAATTAACGTTTCGCTAATTTCTTCGCCATCTTGCGGAGACGAATTGATTGGGGTGTAACTTCCACTAATTCATCTGGTCCGATATACTCCAATGCACGTTCCAAGCTCATATCTACAGGTGCTTGTAATTGCACGAGTTCATCACCACCAGATGCACGGTGGTTAGTTAGCTGCTTGGTTTTGCAAACATTCAATTCCAAGTCTTGAGGACGATTGTGTTCACCAACAATCATACCTCTATAAACCTTAGTTCCTGGAGTGATGAAGAACGAACCTCTATCTTCCGCGTTTTTCATGGCGTAGAAAGTTGAAATACCTTCTTCAAAGGAGATTAAAACTCCTTTGTTCCGGGCTTCAATATCACCAGAAAGCTGACGATAGTCGAGGAAACTGTGGTTCATAATGCCCTCACCACGGGTCATCCGCATGAATTCACCACGGAAACCAATTAAACCACGGGCTGGAATGACAAACTCTAGTTGTGTGCGATCGCCTGCTACGGGTTGCATATCTTGCATTTCGCCTTTGCGTTGTCCTAGCCGTTCAATACAGCTACCAACAGCATCCGCAGGAACGTCTAAAACCAAGAGTTCATAAGGTTCACAAGGTTGACCGTTAACTGTACGGTAAATTACTTGTGGCTGAGAAACTTGGAACTCGAAGCCTTCCCGACGCATGGTTTCAATTAAGATACCCAGGTGTAATTCACCCCGACCGGAAACTAGGAATTTATCAGGAGAATCAGTTTCTTCAACACGCAAAGCTACGTTGGTTTCTAATTCACGCAACAAGCGATCGCGCACTTGGCGAGAAGTCACCAGCTTACCTTCTTGACCAGCAAAAGGTGAATCATTTACCCAGAAGGTCATTTGCAAAGTTGGTTCATCCACCTTAATTAGTGGTAAAGCTTGGGGTTCGTTAGGATCTGTAATTGTTTCCCCGATGTAAGCATCAGCAAAACCAGCCACAGCAACGATATAACCAGCAGTGGCTTCTGTCATTTCCACTCGCTTCAAGCCTTCAAATCCCATCAATTTGGTAATTTTACCCTTGACAATGCTGCCATCTTCCACTACTAAAGCAGCTTCTTGTCCAGCGCGAATAGTACCGTTGTGAATTCTACCAATCACAATCCGTCCCAGATATTCAGAATAATCTAGGGTAGTAACTTGCAATTGTAGAGGTTTGTTAGGATCGCCCACTGGTGCGGGTACATGATGGAGAATTGCATCAAATAGAGGCTGCATATCTACCGATTCAGCTTCCAGGTTTTCCTTGGCATAACCACCCATACCGGAAGCAAACAGATAGGGAAAATCACACTGGTCTTCATCTGCCCCTAATTCTAAGAACAGATCCAAAACCTTATCAACCGCAACGTGAGGATCAGCTTGTCTGCGATCGATTTTGTTAACAACAACAATAGGACGCAGACCTTTTTCCAAAGCCTTTTTTAGTACAAAGCGGGTTTGGGGCATTGGGCCTTCATTGGCATCAACAATCAGCAGACAACCGTCCACCATGCCGAGTACTCGTTCTACTTCCCCACCAAAGTCAGCGTGTCCAGGGGTATCAACAATATTGATCAGGGTTTCTTTGTAGCGAACCGCTGTATTTTTAGAAAGAATAGTAATTCCTCGTTCCCTCTCCAATGCATTGGAGTCCATGACACAATCCGGAACGTCTTCGCCTTCGCGGAAAATGCCGGACTGTTTGAGAAGAGCATCAACCAAGGTGGTTTTGCCGTGGTCAACGTGAGCGATAATGGCGACGTTACGAATTGGGAGCGTCATACAGAGTTTAGGTGAACTTTAGTGTTTTTAGATTAAGAAGCTAAATGTTTGGCTGTTGTAACAGATTTGGGGAAGTTTTGCCAATTCTGTAACGAACCTTTAATAATTATAGCGCAATTGTCATAAATATTGTTGTCTTGATAAGAACTAGCAAGAATAAAAAATTCCTAATTTTAAATTGGTGCAACCTTTTGCTTTTGGTTCAACCAGCTAGTACCGCTGTGAATTCAAAATGTTTCTTTCAGAAGAGCTACGCTAACAGAATTCAAAATATCTCCTTCGGAGACGCTACGGGAACAAAATTCAAAATGTATACGGCGTGAGCTTTTCAGAAATTTGGAATGGTTGGTTTATTTACGCGGTACTGTGACTAGTCAAATCTTCACGCCCTAACTAGCTATCTGCTAACATAAGTATTATTTGTTCCTGCTCATCAACCGCAGCAACGATTTCTAGCCCATTCAAAACCAGAAAAGTTTCCATTGCTGCATGACCAGTGCGCTTGTTACCATATACCAAGGCATGGTTCTTGATGAGAGAGAAAGCCAATGCAGAAGCCTTCTCAATAACTCCAGGATACAAAATCTTCTCCTCCAAAAGTCATTTTTGGTTGAGCTACAGCCGATTGTAATAAACCTAAATTGCGTATACCCAAAGCTCCCCCAAACTGCTGAATTACCTGAGGGTGCAGATAAACCACTTCAACTAATATCAGGTAACGTATCATGCTGGACGAGGGTAAAATTCTGAATTTTTCTTGAGTACATATTTTGCTGCTTGCTCAAAATCACCTTTTGGATAATTGAGCCAGTCTTCTATAGTAGTACGTAATAATTCTTCAGTAGAAATAACCGTTTGTTTGTGCCATTGCTTGCAGTTGTTGTAATTGTTCGTCTGGAATATTTATAGTGATTGCAGCCATAGCAATTTCAAGGACTTAAACCATGCTCAAAAGTTTACCCTATCAAGACTTTTGAATCTCACATCTCAAATATAAAAATCATGCAGCAGGTTATATTGATGCTGTATTTGAAGAACAAGATCCTGAACCAGAATTACTGAAACTAGCATTAAGTAATGTAGCATAAGCCTTAGCAGAAAAACATTTTACCCCAGAACAAGCTAAAACACATCGAGAAAAATTAGATGAAATATTATCCCAACCGGAAAATGAAGCAGTTTATAATTTAGCAATGTGGGTAAATACTATAGGCTTCAAATTAACCGTTACCGTTCTTGAAACACCAGATCATAACATTAATAATACTGCCAATAATGCAGAAATACCTGTTTAACTAAAAATGCTATCAGAACGTTTTACGCAAGCTTTAACCTAGGTACATGAACTCCACGCTAAACAAGTGGGGAAAGGTTCAGGTGTTCCCCACATCAGCCATTGATTAGGAATAACCAGCATAGCTTTAGAATATGGTGCAAACGAAGATGAAGCGATAGCAGCCTTATTACATGAGGCCATAGAAGACCAAGGAGGACCAGCCACCAGAGAAGAAATTCGTAGTCGGTTTGGGGATAATGTCACCGCCATTTTTGATGGATGTACAGATACAGATACCACACCTAAACCCCCTTGGAAAGAGCGTGAACAAGCGTATATTGCCGATATTCATAACTGCTTCCTCCTCAGTGTTGCTAGTTTCTGCATCTGATAAACTTCATAATGCCAGATCAATTCTCAAAGACTACCGCATGATTGGTGAAGCAGTTTGGGACCGTTTTTAAGGTGGTAAGTAAGGAACTCTTTGGTATTATCGTGTATTAGCAGATGCTTTCCAAAGACAGCAACTTACACCCTTAGTCGCAGAATTGGCAAGAGTAGTTACAGAATTAGAAAGTTTAGCAACAAACAAAAAATGAAGGATGAAGATGAAAAAATCCATCTTTCATACTTCATAGATCATCCTTTTAGAGGATGTTTTTAACTTGATCAACGGAATAAACTACTAAGTGAGGTATCTTCGTGTATACGCCAAATCGCTTCTCCCAGTAAATTAGCAACTGAAAGCGTTACTAATTGGGGAAAATGATCGCTTTCAGGAATGGGAATGGTGTTAGTAACTATAACTTCCTCAAACAAACCACTTGATAAGCGTTCAACGGCAGGTGGTGAAAATACTGCATGGGTAGCACAGGCATATACCTGACTTGCACCTTCTTCACGCAGTAATTTAGCGCCTTCGGTAATTGTTCCCCCGGTATCAATCATGTCATCTACTAAAACTGCGGTTTTGCCTTTAACATCACCGATGACATTTAGAACTTCAGCGACATTGTGAGCCTGACGACGTTTGTCAATAATTGCCAGTGGTGCATCATTGAGTTTTTTCGCAAATGCTCTGGCTCGTGCGACACCACCAACATCAGGAGAAACAACTACAATATCATGTAGTGCTTTACTCGTTAAATAATCCAGTAACACTGGTGACCCGTAAACGTGATCAAAGGGTATATCGAAATACCCCTGAATTTGGGCTGCGTGCAAATCCATTGCTAGAACACGGTTAGCACCTGCTTGAGTGATCAGGTTAGCAACCAGTTTGGCCGTGATAGATTCTCTACCGGCGGTTTTGCGATCGGCACGAGCATAACCATAATATGGAAGAACTGCTGTGATCTGTCGTGCGGAAGCCCGACGACAGGCATCAATCATAATCAGCAATTCCATTAAGTGGTCGTTAACAGGTTGACAACTTGGCTGGATTAAGTAGACATCACAACCCCGAATGGATTCTTGGATTTGAACATAAATTTCTCCATCCGCAAATCTTTTGCGAATCATTGGACCCAAGTCCATGCCCAGGTAACGAGCGACTTCTTGGGATAGTTGTAAATTGGCAGAACCAGAAAACAGCCGCAGGCGATGATTTTCATTCACTTCTGTGGCTATTGGTTGTACTGTTAAAGTTGCAGAACTTAGCACAGCAGATCCTCGATGTGCATTCATGGCAATATTATCATCAGAGATTTAGCAGATTTAACTAAAATATACTAATCACAACATCTGTAAGTTTTGTTCAAGCTTTTATACAAATTCGCAATATTTCTCCATAGAATTACATTTGTTAATTTTCTAGTTCTTGTGGGAAAAAAACCATTGAAGATTCTACTGACATCTATAATTTCTCAAATAATTTGAGAGTGCATAGTTGTTTGTTTGGGATAAACTGCCCAAATATCTGAGAATTTCCTATGGTAGATTACCTATTCTACCTGGTTATTTTCTAACTGAGATCAAATTATTCACACATAAAGTGTTAATTAAATCGTCTCTCAGGTGCTAGTGGTCTTTCAACCTGAAAATTACGGTTGTAAGTTGGTAGATGTGCCAGAGAATAGGAATTTTTTTCATCAGAACTAGTAGAACACCTATGATTAAGTAGAACACCTATGATTAATATCAAGTCTGGTTGGTTAGTTGTGATTCCTGCATCTGTGCAAAAACCTGCAAACTTTCTCCCCCCTATTTTGCACTCTGCACCCCTGCGGACTTAATAATAAGTCTTGAATCAGACAGGATATCAGCACCCAGGATGTAGCTAGTTATCCTATGATACTAGCGTCAAATTAATCGACTAGTTAATTTTATATTAAATATTTAGGTAGTCAATTATGGCTGCTTAGGATGCGATCGCTCAAAAGTTCGATTTTCTTCATTTTTATCTACATTACGCTTTAAAATTGATTGTAAAATCAATTAATTAAATTAATTAAGTCAAGTCATTATAAATCATAGCATGATTTATAATGCAGACATTTTTTCGACAGTCATGATGTAAAAATGGAGTGAAGCAGGTCTTTCAACACTAACTTGGCATATACTTCATGCTTTATGCTTTATAGCAACCGTCTTGGCAGTTAGGACATCAACTGATGATAAAACTGAGATACAAATTTTAATCCTGTTACCTGCTATAACTTCTAACTCAGTTGCTGTTACACTTAATCAATTAATCATGCAACCACCCATTAAAGTTGGTACTATCTTACAAAATCGTTACCATATCATTAAAGTTCTTGGGCAGGGCGGATTTGGTAGAACCTATCTCGCAGAAGACCAGAGACGCTTTAACGAACTTTGCGCGATTAAGGAGTTGATACTCGCAACGACGGAAACATATGGTGGCAAAAAAGCGCAAGAGTTGTTTGAGCGAGAAGCAGCTACTTTATATCAAATCGAGCATCCACAAATACCAAAATTCCGGGAAAAGTTTGCACAAGACGATCGCTTGTTTTTGGTACAAGATTATGTAGCGGGTAAAACCTACCACACTCTGCTGGCTGAATACCAAGCTGCGGGAAAAGCTTTCACAGAGTCCGAAGTATTACAGTTTTTGCTCTCTTTGTTGCCGATTTTAGACCATATTCATAAATGCGGAATTATTCACCGGGATATTTCGCCAGATAATTTGATTTTACGGGATGTTGACAAAAAGCCTGTATTAATTGATTTTGGTGTCGTGAAAGAACTAGCGACCCGGTTATCTGCCCCAAAACAAAAGCAAGTAACTACTGTGGGTAAATTAGGGTATTCTCCCAGTGAGCAAATGCAATCAGGTCGGGCTTATCCTAATAGTGACTTGTATGCACTAGCAGTAACGGCAATAGTTTTGTTGACAGCGAAAGAACCAGCATATTTATTTGATGAAACCGCGCTGAGTTGGAATTGGCAGAAGTGGGTAACAGTCAGTCCCCGGTTTGCTGAAGTCTTGAATCGGATTTTAAGTTATGTGCCGGGTGATCGCTATCAAAGTGCCAAGGAAGTGCTATCAGTATTACAATCCCTAGACCAAGCCAGTGTTCCTCAGCCAAATCCATCCCATTTACAAACTATAGCTGTTGGTCATCGTCCTGACCCTTTACCACCAAGACCCAACAGACCTAATCCAGTAATTACACCCCAGCAAAGTAGCTCCATCTTAGATAGCCCCTTAGCGATTGGTGCTATTGGCAGTGCTGTGGTTATCTTAGCAGGATTCGGTTCTTGGGCAGTGGTGAATTCCATTCGCCATCAATCCAAAACTTCATCAGAAGACACAAGCACACCTCAAAGTTTTCCTTCTCCAGTTGTCCGTGGTGGTTTAACATCCACACCAACACCCGAATTTACATTTACACCCACACCAACACGGACTAATGCAGAACCTATTGTTCATAAAAAACGCCTAAAATTAGGCACATCTAATACATTGAAGGTAGATGGTACTCTCAAGGCTAATGAAATAATTCAATACAGTTTTGCGGGTGAAATTGGACAAAATTTAACTGTAGCGGTTAACCAAGGTAGTGGAGTTTTGGTCACGATGTTAGCGGCCAATGGACAACCGATTGCTTCTGACTCCAGTCAAGTTACTTCCTATCAGGGTTTATTATTGGATGGTGGTCAATACACAATTCAATTAAGTCTGTCTGAGGGAGTCGCAGAAAGTGATTATAGTTTGAGTGTGGCTTTAGAAAATCCAGTTCTACCTAAACCGACAGAGATACCTAAACCGACAGAAACACCCACACCGACAGAAACACCAACAGAAACACCAACAGAAACACCAATGGAAACACCAACAGAAACACCAATGGAAACACCAACAGAAACACCAATGGAAACACCAACTACTGTCCCACAAGAAAATAATCAACTGCCTGAAACAACACCAACACCAGGATTCACCGGTAGAAATTAACGTTAAATTATGAATAGCCCCGGACAGAAAACTGCTGGGGTGAATTTCTATATTTTAGAGTAATTTATCGCAAACTAATTGTCTAACACACTACTAATTACAGGGACTGATACGGAGGCTGGTAAAACTGTTGTTACTACAGTCATAGCAGCCTATCGGCAAAAATATTATCCTCAAAGCAGCTTGGGGATTATGAAACCCATTCAATCTGGGGTAGGTGACAGAGAACTTTATCAACATCTTTTTGCTCTGGATCAGTCACCAGAAGAAACTACACCTTTGTATTTTCAAGCACCTCTAGCCCCACCGATCGCAGCAGCCAAGGAAAATCGTACCATAGATTTAGCTTTGGTTTGGCAGACTTTATTAAAATTGCAAAAACGCCATGATTTTCTGTTGGTGGAATCTCTCGGAGGGTTGGGTTCACCAATTACGTATGAATTGACGGTAGTAGATTTAGCTGGGGAATGGCGATTACCAACGGTTTTAGTCGTACCTGTAAGATTAGGTGCGATCGCTCAAGCCGTGGCTAATGTAGCATTAGCTAGACAAACTAAAATTGATTTGCGTGGGATTATTCTCAACTGTACCCAACCCTGCACCGAAGAGGAAATAACTGATTTAACACCACCGGATTTAATTCGGTCATTTACACACATACCCGTTTTAGGCTGTTTACCTTATTTAGAAGCATCCACTAACTTGGAACAACTAGCCCAAGTTGGATCTAATTTAGATTGGGAAATATTATTTTGATAGGTGACTGGGGACTGAGGACTGGGGACTGAGGGAGATGGGGAAGTAATTATCCTAATGTCCACCAATCACCAATCACCAATCACCAATCACCAATCACCAATCACCAATCACTAATCACCAATTACCAATTACCAATCATGGTTTCCACTTTTCCTAGTTCCTCTACTGAAAACCTCTCTAATGTGCGTTTGCAAATTCGTTCCTTACAACCACATTTAATAGAATGGAGAAGAAGCATACATCAAAAACCAGAATTAGGTTTTCAAGAAAAATTAACAGCTGAATTTATTTCCCGGAAATTGCAAGCATGGGGAATTGAACATCAAACAGGGATAGCCGAAACTGGCATTGTTGTAATTATCAAAGGTGAAAAATCTCAGTATGGAAAAGTGTTAGGAATTCGTGCTGATATGGATGCCTTACCAGTACAAGAAGAGAATGAAGTGAGTTATTGTTCCCAGCATGATGGAGTCATGCACGCTTGTGGACATGATGGACATACGGCGATCGCAATGGGAACAGCATACTACCTTGAACAGCATCGCCAAGACTTTGCCGGCACTGTGAAAATTATCTTCCAACCAGCAGAAGAAGGCCCCGGTGGTGCAAAACCAATGATAGAAGCAGGAGTCTTGAAAAACCCCGATGTTGATGCCATGATCGGCTTACATCTGTGGAATGATTTACCCGTGGGAACAGTCGGAGTTCGTCCAGGGGCTTTTTTAGCAGCTGTAGACTTCTTTAACTGTACAATTTTAGGTAAAGGTGGACATGGCGCACTTCCCCATCAAACCATTGATTCACTTGTAGTCGCTGTCCAAATCGTCAACGCCTTGCAAACAATTGTTGCCCGTAACGTCAACCCGTTAGATTCAGCCGTGGTGACAATAGGAGAACTCCACGCCGGCACCAGAATGAATGTCATTGCTGATACCGCTAGAATGACTGGATCAGTCAGATATTTTAATACCGATTTAGCAGGTTTCTTTAAACAAAGAATTCAGCAAATCATCGCCGGAGTGTGTCAAAGTCATGGTGCAAATTATGACTTGGAATATATCAATCTTTATCCTCCAGTCATTAATAATCCTGGAATTGCGGAATTAGTGCGAAATGTAGCAGAATCCGTAGTAGAAACCCCTGTGAATATCGTCCCAGAATGCCAAATTATGGGTAGTGAAGATATGTCCTTTTTCCTACAAGAAGTTCCGGGTTGTTATTTCTTTTTAGGTTCTGCAAATGCAGCGAAAAATTTAAATTATCCTCATCATCATCCCCGATTTGACTTTGATGAAACTGCTTTAGTTATGGGAGTAGAGATGTTTGTCAGATGTGTGGAAAAGTATTTTTCCTGAACAATAAAAATACTGGGATTTAGGAGTATGGCTTACGTCACACTCCCTCATCCCCCCTATTCCCTGTTATATGCAATAGACTTGTCCAGAAAAGATAAAAAACTTACTGTGAAAGCGTTACACGAACTATAACTGGGATGAAACAGTAATTATGGCTGAACGCAAAAATAAGGGTTTGGGGATGAAAACATCAAAATTATTAAAAGTTCCGAGAAATATAGCTTTCTAAAAAAGATAATCTCAAGGCTGATAATTCAAATATCATGACTTAGTATAAATGAATAATTTATATCTAAGCTAACTAATCCACATACTGCCATTATCACCTGATAATAACGATGTCGAGCTAAACGAAATCTATCACTAGCTACTCGAAAAGTTTTGACTCTACATATGAGATGTTCAACACCAATTCTTCTTGAAGATAATTTCTTATTTTCTTCTTTTTCAATCTCTGAGAGTTCAGCTTTTTTAGGCTTATTA
>ERZ1034419.182-NODE-182-length-10780-cov-9.901445_pt1 | contig 10780 bp, 3 predicted proteins | sample MGYA00520531_ERZ1034419 | MGnify/ENA primary metagenome ERZ1034419 (study PRJEB33736, sample SAMEA104288485) | Azolla nilotica | place: Sudan | collected 1982 | study: EMG produced TPA metagenomics assembly of the PRJEB19522 data set (Is there foul play in the leaf... | reverse complement strand
TAAAAGTTGCAACAATCCGAACCGATAACGGTGGTGAATACTTCTCACATGAATGGATAAAGTTTTGTGAGAATCATGGAATTCGCCATGAACATACCGTTCCTTATAACCCACAACAAAATGGTGTTGCCGAGCGGAAAAATAGAACCCTTCTTGATGCAAGTAGAAGCATGTTGCAAGTTGCCGGTCTTCACAATCAATTTTGGCAAGAGGCCGTTGGTACGGCATGCTACTTACAAAATAGATCGCCACATAAAGTGTTGGGCTTGAGCACACCATATACTATGTGGTATGGACATAAACCACATCTTGGCCATCTACGAGTGTTCGGATCCATTGCATACAGCCATATCCCTCAAGAAAAGCGAAGAAAGCTAGATCCTCATGCAAAGAAATGCATCCTTGTGGGCTATGGTGAAGCATCCGGCGTAAAAGCATACAAGCTATTTGACTTGAATGCTCGAAAATTCTTCTTTGGCCGATCCGTCACATTCGACGAATCAACTCTAATGAAGGAGCAACAACAACATGAGGTACAACACTCCTATCAAAATCTGGAAACAAATGATCTAATAATTGGAAGTGATTCACAAATAGACAATTATGGTGGAGTAATCACAAGAAATCAATCAAAGCGCTTACAACAAGATTACCAACTTGGAAAGGAGCATGACAAAGTCACCCACTACATCTATCAAATTCCGACCCATTGTGATGTACAAAAACATAAAGTTACCCATTCAACAATCCAAGAAGGTAAAAGTGGTGGAATGGAGACAAATGGTCAAGGATCAACAAGTCGTGATATAAAGGATCATGACATCAACAACGAAAGTGAAAGCATTCATGATGATGGAGAAAGCAATCATAACAAAAGCTTATTCGGTGATGATGTGCACGATAACCTCAAGGAAAGTGAACTTCTTTCCTCCCCTAAACATACTCTACAAGAACCATCATCCTCATCTCCAATCACACCAATCAATTCTTCGTATGAAGATGTGGCTAAACCAACCACATTACCCGATCATAACTCAAGTGAAACTTCACCCTACAAATGTTCATCGGAACCACACATTTCTAGGAATCCAATACATTACCTATCCAACAATTCAAGTACCCCTCGTCACAAAATTCCCGACATCAACAAATTGAAAGGTTCCCGTCTTCTCAAAACTACAAAGAAGCTAAAGTACCGAAGTCTCAAAGAAATTATGGAGGACACCGAACCTCTTGAAGCTCTCATGGTAGACCTTGGCGAGGAGGATGACTCGATCTCCTTGCAAACAAGTGAAGGACACAATGACGTGATGCCCGGTGACGATGTCTCACTAACTTCACATGAAGCACTTAAGAGCCCATTCAAAAGAGAATGGACCCAAGCTATGAAGGACGAATTGGCATCACTCATGAAGAATAATACGTGGGAACTAGTACCTCGTCCCAAGAATCGCAAGATCGTTAGTAGCAAATGGGTTCTAAGAGTCAAATCGGATGCAAATGGAAAACCCATTCGCTTCAAAGCTCGCGTGGTAGCTCGTGGATTTACACAAGTTCCCGGAATCGATTTCAAGGAGACCTTCGCGCCCACACTTCGCACGTCACCAATGAGGCTCGTGTGGGGAATCACGGCAGCCTTAAACCTTGAGTTACATCATCTTGATGTAGAGACGGCATTCTTGCATGGTGACCTTGAAGAAGAAATCTATATGGAGCAGCCACCACACTTTAAAGATTCGGAACATCCAACTTTTGTGTGTAAACTTAAAAAGTCTATATATGGTTTGAAGCAATCTCCTAGAATGTGGCATACCAAGTTACATTCTTATCTTATGAAAATCAAGTTTAAGAGACTATCATCCGAGCCAAATCTATACATTCGGAAGGATGGAAACACTTTCATTATTCTTGGTGTGTACGTGGATGATCTTCCGATTGCATCAAATAGTATTGAAGCACTACGCCATGCAACACATCAACTACAACAAGCGTTTCCGGTGAAGGACTTAGGTCCAATGGAGTATTGCCTTGGAATCAAAGTATCTAGAAATCGCATCGAGGGCACCCTTACAATTTCTCAAAAGAAACTTATTGAAGACATATTGCGGAAGTATGAAATGCAAGAGTGCAAACCAATTCCGACACCAATGACGGTACCTTGTAAGCTATCTATCAATGATAGCCCTACAACCAAAGAAGAGATTCAATTCATGGAAACCATCCCTTATCGTCAAATTTTAGGGAGCATCCGCTATCTTGTAAGTTGCACGAGACCTGATCTATCCTTTAGTGCCGGTTATCTTTCTCGATTTATGCAAAATCCGGGAGTCAAGCATTGGGAGGCCCTCAAGAGATTGCTGCGATATTTAAAGTACACCAAGGATATGGCCATAACCTATAAATCTCTCCAATCTTGGAATACGTCATCGCTTGAAGGATGGCATACCTCACCACTCCAAGGATGGACGGATTCCGATTGGGGGGGGGATGTAGATTCATCACGTTCTACTTCCGGTATGGTGTTCATGTTTGCAGGTGGTGCTATCTCATGGAGAACGAAGAAACAAACCACTGTTGCATTATCATCCACGGAGGCAGAGTATGTTGCCGCAGCATTAGCGGCGAAAGAAGGACTATGGCTCAAGACTATTATAAAGGAGTTGGACGTAATACAATTATCAAATATGAAAATGTATTGCGACAACCAATCGTGTATCAAGATTGCGATAAATCCAAAACTGACCGACCAGAATAAACATATAAAAGCGAAACACCATTTTCTAAGAGAGTTGGTCGAAATGAAAGAGCTCGAATTACACTATACTTCGACAACGACGATGTGGGCAGATTTTCTCACTAAACCAGTGCCGCATCAAAAGCACTGGCAGTGTTGTTCGAAGCTAGGATTGAAGCTTATTCATAACTAAACATTTTAGAATATTTATATTATGGGGGGGTGTTAAAGTATTAATATAAATATCTATTATTTATTTATAACGTTACTATATTATGTATTTATTAATACTTCATATTTATTTGAATGCACCCATTCGGTGCATATTGGCACCTTTTGGGGCCACAATGTACAAAGCCACAAATGTGGCTATTTTGACATAATGAACATAGAACAAACGCTTCCGCCTCTCTCTCTCTCTCATACATTCATTCATATCTCTCTGTCTGTTTTCTGCGGCGTTCTTGCTTCTCTCCACATGGTATCAGAGCATTTTTAAGGGAAAGAAAGCAAAACACCGCACATTTGGCTAGATTGATCCGGACAATCGAAACCAGATGGAATTCGGCGAAGATAATTTGGAGAATGTGTCATCATCGACACCAAATAGGCGTGGCTCAACGATTGGTGCTTCTGCAACATCGAATATGTCGAGGAAGTATGTTGTTGAAAAGCTCAACAACAACAATTATCGAATGTGGAAGACACGTATGGAGCTAATTTTAGAAAGGACGAACCTGAAAGGAATAGTCGATGGATCATCCGTAATGCCTACAAGAGCGGGAGATGATCAACAAATATGGAAAAGTAAGGATCTTGATGCTAGAATGGAAATCATCATGCACTTAAGTGATGAACAGGTTGACCATGTCTCGAGTCTAAAGACGGCGTACGAGATGTGGGATCACTTGCGGAAACTACACCAACCTTCGGATGGAACGACGAAGATATTTTCATATAGGACCCTGATGAACCTGCAAATGCACGAGGGAGAAGATCTCGATACCTTCCTGAGTAATTGGAAGAAGCATCTTGATGCCGCGATTACGGCTGGCAACATTATAGAAGAAATCTCCAGATGTGAGATTCTAATGGGAGCACTACCAGCATCCTGGATGGCCTTTGTAAGTATTCATAGCGAAGATAAAGCCTTGAACTTGCAAAACTTGATTGCAAAGCTGAAGCAAGATGAGCTTCGACGGAAGAGAGCAAACCCGCAACATGAAGTCCACCATACGGCAATGGTGGCTTCAATTAGGAATCAGCGAGGAAGCGGTTTTTCGGCAAAATCGCGAATGCAAAAATTTCAGCCAAAGAACAAGCCAAGTGGATCAGGCGCCATTTCTATTTCTACAATTATTTGCAGGTACTGCAATAAACAAGGGCATTTTGAGCGTGATTGTAGGAAGAAACGTTTTGAGCAAAAGGGAAAGTGGAAAGCTAGATCTCATCTGCAAGCACACAACGCGCTACTACAAGCCGGTCCGAGTACACATTATGATGAAGATGACGATGGGGATGATTTTATTCAAGCTTTTATGTGTGATGTAAGTGGCGGTTTTTCTAAGGCAAGTAAAGAAGCTCTTTGGTTTTTCGACACCGGTGCCACGCATCATCTCACCAACAACAAGGCTCACTTGCACAACTATCATCCTTTATCCCAAGCACTTGAAGTTCGTTTTGGTGACAATGGAATGAAAGAGGCAATCGGAAAAGGGGAAGTCCATCTATCTATGACTAAAACAAAATTAATAAAGATTCCAAATGTTTATTATGTGCCTGGATTAATAAGGAATCTATTATCTGTAAGTGAAGCTACCGCTAATGGCACAATAATTGAATTTCACCATAATCTTGCAATAATCTACTACAAAACACAAATGGGCGAAGTGCTTAAAGTCATGTGTCCAAAGGTTGGACGGTTATACCCTTTAAAAATGATGGATCAAACCCCTATTCAAGCTCTAATTTCATCAGGATTCTCTCATTCCAATTCAACATTATTGTGGCATTATCGACTTGGGCATCTAAACCCAAAGTCAATGAAGACATGTCAAATTCACAAGTTACTTGAAGGAATTCCCAACAAACCGTTCAAGTATATATCAGTGTGTGAAGGATGTATTTTTGGCAAGCAAAGCCGACAAAAGTTCCCAAGCAACAACCATAAGAAAACGGAACGACCTTTGCAACTTATTCATTCCGATTTATGCGGACCAATGCAAAGCTTGTCCCTGGATGGTAACAAATATCTCATCTCTTTCATTGATGACTATACAAGGTTTACCATCCTTTACTTTCTTAGAGAAAAGTCGGGAGCGTTTAATGCATTTACAACATATAAAGCATACGTGGAAAATCACCATCAATCTAAGATCTCAACCATAAGAACTGATAATGGTGGTGAATATTTCTCGGGTGAATGGATTAAATTTTGTAATACTCATGGCATCCGACATGAGCATACTGTTCCATATAATCCCCAACAAAATGGAGTGGCCGAGCGAAAGAATAGAACGTTACTTGATGCTAGCCGAAGCATGTTACAAGTGGCGAGACTTCATAACCGATTTTGGCAAGAGGCAGTTGGCACGGCGTGCTACCTACAAAATCGGTCACCGCACAAAATTTTGGGTCTAAACACCCCATATACGCTTTGGTATGGACATAAGCCACATATTGGTCACGTGCGTGTATTTGGTTCTATTGCTTATAGTCACATACCCAAGGAGAAACGAAAGAAATTGGATTCACATGCAAGGAAGTGCATATTCATGGGCTATGGAGAAGCCTCTGGCATTAAAGCATACAAACTATTCGATTTGGATGCACGGAAATTCTTCTTTAGTCGATCCGTCACTTTTGACGAATGCCCTCTCATGGAGAAACGACATGAGGTACATCAATCCACTCCAAACTTGAAAACAAATGAATTAATTATTACTGGTGATTCACAAATAGACAATTATGGCGGTCCAACTACAAGAGGCCGATCGTTTAAACATCTACAACTCGATCACCAACAACATGAAAGTACTCCGGAAAAGGACACAGATAATACTAGTGTCACTTATTATTTCAATGAGATTCCGACTGATCGGTACATTCCACACACATCTGAAGTAAACATCAAGGATGACCGGGGCAAGAGTGCGGTAAATTCTCATATTATACCATCTTCTAATAAAGGACCTAATGGTAACATATCAAAAGATGAAGGTGACCACAATGGTGTTGATCATGATAATAATAATTATAACACAAATATTGATGCGTGCTCAACTCAAGAAATTTTATATCAACCTTGTTATTGGTCCCCAAAGACCCCAACCTCTCCTAATGAAGATATAGATCCAAATGGCACACTTGAAAATACCTCACGAGTAAATGAGATTCCACCCTCAATCTCATTGGAAAGTAAGAAGTTGCCTACAGATTCACCCAATCACTCCAGTGTCAATCGTAATCTTCCAAGTATAAACAAATTAAAAGCCTCTCGGCTACTTAAAACAAGTAAGCAAAAGTATCGAAGCATTAAGGACATTCTGGCGGATACCGAACCATTCGAAGCTCTAATGGTGGATTTTGGTGAAGAGGAAGACTCCGTTTCTATACAACCACGAGGTGAAGATAATCATTCTATGCCTGGTGATGATGTTACCTTAACCTCTCATGAAGCACTTAACAGTGAATTTAAGCAAGAATGGTACCAAGCAATGAAGGAAGAGCTTGGATCACTTATGAAGAATAATACATGGGAGCTTGTCCCGCGTCCTCAGAAGCGAAAGGTTGTAAGTTGTAAATGGGTGTTACGAGTCAAATCCGACTCAAGTGGAAAACCCATTCGTTTTAAAGCACGTGTGGTTGCTCGTGGCTTTACACAAATTCCCGGAATCGATTTTAAGGAGACTTTTGCTCCAACACTTCGAACGACCCCAATGAGGCTAGTTTGGGGAATCACGGCAGCTTTAAATCTAGAACTTCACCATCTTGATGTTGAAACTGCTTTTCTACATGGTGATCTCGAAGAGGAGATTTATATGGAGCAACCACCACATTTCAAGGATGTAGAACATCCCAATTTTGTTTGCAAGTTGAAGAAAGCCATTTATGGATTGAAGCAATCACCTCGTATGTGGCACACAAAACTACATTCTTATTTGGTAAAAATAAAGTTTAAGCGGCTCTCTTCAGAGCCCAACTTATATATCCGTAAGGACGGGCAATCTTTTATTATCCTTGGTGTATATGTGGACGACCTGCCGATTGCTTCTAACAGTATTGAAGCCTTGCGACATGCCACACATCAACTACAACAGGCCTTTCCAGTCAAGGACTTAGGCCCAATGGAATATTGTCTAGGCATAAAGGTAACTCGTAACCGCACTGAAGGAACTCTTTCAATTTCTCAAAAGAAACTTATTGAAGATATATTACGGAAGTATGAAATGCAAGAGTGCAAACCGATTCCGACACCAATGACGGTACCATGCAAGCTCTCTATTAATGATAGCCCCTCGGCTCAGGCAGAGGTTCAATTCATGGAGACTATTCCCTATCGTCAAATACTCGGAAGTATTCGGTATCTTGTCAGTTGTACGAGGCCTGATTTATCTTTTAGTGCTGGCTATCTCTCAAGGTTTATGCAAAATCCGGGAGTCAAACATTGGGAAGCACTCAAACGAGTGATGCGATATTTAAAATACACTAAGGATATGGCCATAACCTATAAATCTCTCCAATCTTGGAATACGTCATCGCTTGAAGGATGGCATACCTCACCACTCCAAGGATGGACGGATTCCGATTGGGGGGGGGATGTAGATTCATCACGTTCTACTTCCGGTATGGTGTTCATGTTTGCAGGTGGTGCTATCTCATGGAGAACGAAGAAACAAACCACTGTTGCATTATCATCCACGGAGGCAGAGTATGTTGCCGCAGCATTAGCGGCGAAAGAAGGACTATGGCTCAAGACTATTATAAAGGAGTTGGACGTAATACAATTATCAAATATGAAAATGTATTGCGACAACCAATCGTGTATCAAGATTGCGATAAATCCAAAACTGACCGACCAGAATAAACATATAAAAGCGAAACACCATTTTCTAAGAGAGTTGGTCGAAATGAAAGAGCTCGAATTACACTATACTTCGACAACGACGATGTGGGCAGATTTTCTCACTAAACCAGTGCCGCATCAAAAGCACTGGCAGTGTTGTTCGAAGCTAGGATTGAAGCTTATTCATAACTAAACATTTTAGAATATTTATATTATGGGGGGGTGTTAAGATATTAATATAAATATCTATATATTATATAAGGAAATGTAAATATATTATTATAAAGTTCATATTTATTCTTAATGCACCCATTCGGTGCATATTGACACCCTTTGGTGTCACAATGTACAAAGTCACAAATGTGACTATTTTGACATAACAAAACAGAACACTTCCGCCTCTCTCTCTCTTTCTCTCATACATATCTTCTCTCTCTCTCCGTGTTATTGTTTATTTTCTCTACATGGTATCAGAGCCACATTAGGGAAAACTAAGCAAAACACGCATAACATTTCGTTTAGATTGATCCGGACAATCGAAACGAAATGGAATTCGAAGCCGACTCAGAAAACATCCTATCGTCGATGTTAAATGATGATGATGAAGATCAAATGTTTGCTGCACAATCTACATCAACAAGCATGTCAAGAAAATATGTGGTGGAGAAGTTAACAAACAACAATTATCGAATGTGGAAGACACGAATGGAACTAATCCTTGAAAGAACCAACCTCAAGGGAATTGTCGAAGGCACAACAAAGATTCCGACGGACATTGATGAATTGAGGAAATGGAAAAGCAAAGATTTGGATGCAAGAATGGAGATTATAATGCACTTGAGCGATGAACAAGTTGATCATGTGTCGAATTTGAAGACGGCACACGCAATGTGGGAATACCTACGGAAGCTTCACCAACCCGCGGATGGAACAACGAAGATTTTTTCATATAGAGCCCTAATGAATCTTCAAATGCACGAAGGTGATCCACTCGATACTTTCCTTAGCAATTGGAAGAGATGTCTAGATGCAGCGGTTACGGCGGGAAACACTATAGATGAAGGTTCGAGGTGCGAAATCCTAATGGGGGCCTTGCCACCATCATGGATGGCCTTCATAAGCATTCACAGTGAAGAGAAAGGTTTGACTTTACAAAATTTAATCGCCAAACTAAAGCAAGATGAACTTCGTCGGAAGAGGGCGCACACACAACATGAAGCAAGCCACACGGCAATGGTGGCGTCGATGCGAAACCAACGAGGAAGTTTCTCGAAACCAAGATTTCAAAAGTTCCAACCAAAGTATAAGCCTAATGGAGCAGGTACAACCACTACATCCATCATTACTTGTAGATATTGCAACAAGCAAGGTCATCTCGAACGTGATTGTCGAAAGAAGCGGTTCGACCAAAAAGGAAAATGGAAAAGTAGATCGGTCTATCCTCAAGTACACAATGCTCTACTCCAAGGCCCAAATACAAATGATGATGAAAATGAGGATAACAACTTCATTCAAGCCTTCATGTGCGAGGCCAATAATAGAAGAACACATCGGAAAGAAAATGACGAAGCACTTTGGTTCTTCGACACCGGCGCGACACATCACTTGACAAAGAATCAAAGTTTACTTCACAACTATATGCCCCTTCCACAACCACTCGAAGTCCGATTTGGAGACAATGGAATGAAAGTTGCTATCGGCAAAGGTGAAGTTCATCTATCAATTGTCAAATCAAAGGTGGTAAGGATTCCAAATGTCTATTACGTCCCAGGACTACTGAAAAACTTACTCTCCGTAAGCGAAGCAACGTCTAATGGCACCATAATTGAGTTTCATCATAATTGTGCAATAATATTTTATAAATTACCCACCGATGAAGTGATAAAAGTAATGTGTCCAAAAGCCGGTCGCCTATATCCATTGCAAATGGTGGATCGAACACCCATACAAGCCCTTGTTGCATTAGGAAACAACAATGTTAATTCGACATTACTATGGCATTACCGACTTGGGCATTTAAACCCGAAGTCAATGAAGACATGCCAAATCCACAAGTTACTTGAAGGCATCCCCGACAAGCCATTCAAGTACATTTCAGTGTGTGAGGGTTGCATCTACGGCAAGCAAAGTCGACAAAAGTTCCCAAATGAGAACCACAAGAAGACCGAACGACCACTACAACTAATCCACTCCGACTTATGCGGCCCCATGCAAAGCCTATCCTTGGACGGTAACAAATACTTTATATCCTTCATTGATGATTATACTAGATTCACCATTCTCTACTTTCTTAAAGCAAAGTCGGGATCATTCAAAGCCTTTGAAAATTATAAGGCTTATGTTGAGAATCATTGTCAACTAAAAGTTGCAACAATCCGAACCGATAACGGTGGTGAATACTTCTCACATGAATGAGCTCTCCCTTCGTGTCTATCGTGTGTCTCACTTCCTCTCTCTCTCTTTCTCATGCTAATCAGTCTTAATATTCCGTTAATCTTGCTTTGCTAACTCATTACGTGCATGCTTAAGTTGACGGCCTGCTCAACCAGTTGGTATTAGATGAAGGTTTTTCCCGCTGCCGGCCGCCTCTGTTTTCTACTGCATTTGCTGTACGTTTTGTTGTTCTCTGTCCATCAAAGCATAGATCTGGTGCTTGTTGATCATCGCGGTGGGTTGCTGCCTCCACATTCTTCAAAAGCGCCATACTACGGCTGATTTTCTGATTCTGTAGAAAAACGTAGACTCTCAGATCTGCAATACGACACCACCAGCATGTCAATCTTGCTGAGAGAAGATCACAGAGCTAAAAAGATCTCCAATCCGACACCTAGGGAGCAAGTTACGATGTTTTCCGCGCTGCTTGCAGAGAAAACTTAGTAACTGTTGTGTTTCTAATTAAATCGTTAAGTTCACGATTTAATCTACATAAAAGCGCAGTCCCGGCCTATTCACAGCTTCAAAACCGCTCCGGCAGGACTTAC
>ERZ1034419.180-NODE-180-length-11008-cov-7.379622_pt1 | contig 11008 bp, 8 predicted proteins | sample MGYA00520531_ERZ1034419 | MGnify/ENA primary metagenome ERZ1034419 (study PRJEB33736, sample SAMEA104288485) | Azolla nilotica | place: Sudan | collected 1982 | study: EMG produced TPA metagenomics assembly of the PRJEB19522 data set (Is there foul play in the leaf... | reverse complement strand
CGAACCGTTGCCGATTCCTACTTACGACGGTCATTCTCTAATTATATAATACTAAACCGATCCAATCATCCAAGGATGCAAAATGAGATAATAAGGTTTGGTATGGTATGGTTCCAACGGTTTGGTTTGGTTCGGTTTATAGGGTTTGGTTAGAATGGTTTCGTGGTTTGGTTTAAGTTTTAGAGTTTTCGAATGGTTTGGTTTGGTGCCTCCCGAACCAAACCGAACCGTTGCCGATTCCTACTTACGACGGTCATTCTCTAATTATATAATACTAAACCGATCCAATCATCCAAGGATGCAAAATGAGATAATAAGGTTTGGTATGGTATGGTTCCAACGGTTTGGTTTGGTTCGGTTTATAGGGTTTGGTTAGAATGGTTTCGTGGTTTGGTTTAAGTTTTAGAGTTTTCGAATGGTTTGGTTTGGTGCCTCCCGAACCAAACCGAACCGTTGCCGATTCCTACTTACGACGGTCATTCTCTAATTATATAATACTAAGCGGATCCAATCATCCAAGGATGCAAAATGAGATAATAAGGTTCATAGGGAACACTAGAGCTTTGTAAGCTTTTTATGTGGACAATATCGATGCATTACAAAGTGATTCCAAGTCAAAACCGCACAAAAAAATGTAAATAATATCATAATCTAGAAGCATTTTATCTATATTTGAGCTATCTCTAGAGGGGCGTTTACAAATAAGGATACATAAAGATATTGTCTCCCCATCCCTCTTGTGCTAAGTTTACAATATTGTGGTTTAGAGGAATCTATCATAGCTCAATGGGATAAGCTACTAAAAAGGGTGAGCAATGCTTTTCTTGCATAATTTGAGAATTCACGGGGTTGCAACATTCATTTGGACAACATTTTATTCTTGTAATCTTTTGTAGAACACTGAAAGATTCTTTACATGTATATTGTGTTCTTCTACACTTTGGTATGGTCTTCCAAACATTGGTATAGAACAAAATGTAGGTGTACACGATGTGCCGGAGGTGGAGTAATTATACGTAATCGAGATATCCGTTTGTTTCAAATCTCATGTTAGTGAGCTTGATGCTCTCTTTGAAGGTCATAGACCTATTGTCGAATATTGTTAGTTAATGGCCGTATTCACACCGTCCTATCAAGCTATGCGCTCCATTCAATCATGCAAATGGCATCCACATCCGGATCTCAGATATGAGCATAAGGAAGTTCGATTGAACGTTATTACTCCAACCAAAACCAAATTACAACGTCATTGCGTGAAGTGGGCAGTAACCACTGGAAGAGAGGAAGAAAGAAACTCGTGAATCCCACGAGAGTAGTGTATTAGATTAATCAACACTTAGGAACCCAAGAATACCCAACCCAATTACATCATGGCCACCTCCTTATATAGTGATGGGAGAGGATAAACATGGCTCGCCAAATGGCGATAATATGCCTAAAATAACTATGGTCCTCATGCATGTGAGTCTAAATTTATCTATATATGAAACTTTTATTTATAGTACTCGTGTAGTTTTGTATAATGGTAAGCTTCATGTATGCTAGCGTAGAGGTGTGAGGTTTGAATCTTGCCTTGTACACATAACCACACATTTTGCATCTTCCTTTGTTTTTCCCGCATTTTGGATTTTCCTATTGTGTATAGAGCACGGGAAACCATCCAGATGACGTGCACCAACTCTAGCACACACAACTAAACACGTATGAGAAGAAGATGACTGTAACAAATATTTATCTGATTTGGTGCCTCTACAATCTGCGGATGAAGGAAACGGACTACGTATCAGCTCACATGAATGTATATGTCGGAATCATATCGCAATTGTCCTCCCAAGCATGATGATTGATGAAGAGCTCCACGCTCTTATTTTTATGACCAATTTGCCTCTTTCATGGGAGACATTTGTGAGTATGGTCTTCATCACATCATCGACAGGCATGGCCTATAGAAAATGTGACGGAATAGTTTTTCACTATGTGTATGCTATGAATGAAGCAAATGTGGCAAAACTTGTTTGTGCTATTGGTATAAAGTTGTTCAGAGGCTCCTACTTATGCCATGATTGGTTGTAATGAGGCTCTTTTCGAATACAGAGGTGCTTATGATTGATCACCGTATGACATTATATTTATACAAGGTTGATACCATGACATGCTTCAAGGAAACAATTGAAAGTGATATCCCCTTTGATGATTGTGAGGATTTTCTTACAATGGTCACTCTCTAATTATAATACTAAATGGATCCGTATATGCAAAATGAGATGATAGTATTTAGAGGGATCACTAGAGCTTTGTAAAATTTTAATGTGGACAATATCGATGCATTACAAGTGGGGATCCTTGTCAAAACCGCACAAAAATGTAAATAATATCATAATCTAGAAGTATTTTATGTATATTTGAGCTATCTCTAGAGGGGTGTCTACAAATTAAAGGATATGTCATAAAGAGATTGTCTCCCCATGCCTCTTGTACATAAATATATTGAAACCTCTGATATCATACTCTTAGAGCATAAGGTACCACGTTCTTTTTGTTTTATGAAAAAAAATCGCCCCAATTAGACTATATTCCGATTAATCCATAAAATATACGAATTAATTCATAAAATTACTGGACCAAGTCTATTATGGTCATTGACCGATTTGATAGGAGTACAAGAGTACTTTGTGTCCACTACGGCCAGGGCGCACTTCGGAAGCTTGTATCCATTCCAGAATGGAATCACATCGGACATGATCCTTGTTCGTGTCCATGTCGGGTAGAGCTATGTACTTTTTACGTAATAATGACATCCACATACGACTCGTCAGAGATGAGTCTATGGAAGTTTGAGGGAAAGAACTTTAACTACCAGAAGGAGCAAAATCTGATTCTGAGGGGGCAAATAGATCCGATCCAAAATGCCAGCACACCCACAATCATCAAGCCAAAAGAGTGGAACCAATTAGACCAGATATCCCGTCGTGGTGCTACATGCAATGACTCGGATACATCTTTCTTAATCGTTTTACTACATGGTGCAGTCGTGCGCAAGTGCACATCGGCTCAAATAGACACTCCTGAACACTTATGAAAAGAAGGCCACCACCACAAAGATCTATATGATCTAGTGCTTTTACAATTTACAGATAAAGGGATCCGACTCAATCATGACTCATCTCAACGGAGAAGAGAGTGTCATAGTGCAACTGTCCTCCCAAGGCATGAGGATTGATGGAGAACTCCGTGCTCTTATTTTGATGAGCAGTCTGCCTCTGCTATTGGCTTGACAATGAAGTAGTACACCAGGTAGAAAAGCCCACTCCAGTCGATTATGTGTTGAAGACAATGCAAAAACATCATGAACAGATTTGCCAAGAGTTACAGGAGGGGAAGGATGACCATTACACATTGTGTGGTAAATGTATGGTGGAACATATGTTGGAAAATCCAGTTTGGGACCTAACAAGATCAGTGTAAGAACAACCAGAGGATCTTTGAGATCCACTAGCATAGGGTTGGCCATGATAATTGTAGCTGCATTTAGGGGTGTTGAAAAAACACGAGGGTTCTCAATATTAATTAGATCATTCAGCTCCTATTGGATATGAGTTTATGAGGTTGCCGGATGGGTTGCACCCTGCTCGAACTAGAATACACATTATGGGTTGCACCCTCCTATTGTTGTGTGGGTACGAACATTTATAATGTAAAGCCCAAACAATATTGGATGCATTATGCAAACTTAAGTATCTTATATTGCACATTATGTGAGAAATTAACAGCTTGTGACTATTATACAACACGCAAGGCATTTGACAATGATAGAGGTGATACAATGTTTGGATGGTGCAAGTTGTAAACATATGGTTATCATTTTGTTATCTACGATGTTGTTAAATCATAGTACACATATGTGAGTCTATCTAAAAGCTAGGCCAAAGCCAAGCTAAGGAGGGTGGCTTAACGATTAGGGCGTGCATTAAAGACATAATGGAGTTTGACATTCCTCATAAGAAGGAGTTGATGCAGAAAGCAAGACACTCAGCAGAAACTCTCCTATAAGCTCTACCTATGTAGTTGTAATGGGTTTCTTTACATATCATTAGGATACTAATTGTGTTTTACACGAAAAAACGGAATAAGCCAAAAGAGAAAAAAAGAGAAATACATCCATAGATCCATCGATACATAAGTAAATAAATAAGTAAAGAAAGAAAGACTATAACTCTACAAATAAATGAATGTGAGTGGGTATGTATGTATTTTACCAATTAAATAAATAAATGAATAATGTGAGTGATAAAGTACATAAATAAATAGATAAATAAATAAAAATGGGAGGGAAAACTGAAAACTCAATTCTCACAGAAAACCAAAGAAAAAGAAAGAGTTTGAACAGAAAAAGAAAAGCTAAGGAAAGAGAGTGAGAGTGAGAGAAAGAGAGAGAGAGAGAGAGAGAGAGAGAGGGAGCGAGCTTTGCTATCGTTTGACAGAGAGAGAGAGAGAGAGAGAGAATAAACGAGGAAAGAAAAGAAGAACTAAGAGAGGCAAGCCGACGCAGGAAAGAGAGAGTGTGGGCTGTCCATCGACATCTGCATCCGAAAACAGAAGAAAGAAACCACAAAGACAGAACGTCTGATTAGAAGGAAGAAGAAGATAAAGTAGAACGATAATTAGAAGGAAAGAGAGAGATAGCTCTTTCTCTTCACCTCAACTCTCCATTAGAAGCAGAAATGGTAGCTTCAGATAGTGAGACTATGACTTCGATCTTTTCTTTGCGTTGCGTTCTCCGCGTCTTCTGTTTTGGAAAACTCTACGATTAGCTTGATTATTGATTGACAAGTCTTATTCTCTTCTTTCCTCGTCCATTCCAAATCTTCCTCGTAATTTTTCACAACAATCGCATCCATTGCAATAATCTCGTGGAGTTCCGCATCTACAGCTATTTCTTGGTGTCAGAACGATCGATTTCTGCAGCGCTTTTGAATCACATTTCCTTTCTGCCAAGAATTTTGTTCTATATTCCTTCCATCTCTCACAGATATCTCATTTATAGACTGGCTCTTGCTGGTATCACGATCTCGGAAGAGCCTAGCCAGACCTGTTTCCGAAAGATCACAGTGCAAACAACGCAGATAAGCTTAAATCTGCTCCCTCACTTGTTCTCTCAATGAATACTCACTTCTTTAGTCTTTCTTTCGCTTTTCGTCTACCAAAAGTTTCTGATGCTTTATTTTTGCCCTACAATATTGCAATTCTCTACAATTTTTCGTCTCCTTGATATCTTATGTCTTTAAAGAAGTAAAACGGCTTTCTTTGGGGAACTAGAGAGTGTTTCGCCACTCTAATTATTCAGGTCTTTCATTTTATTTTCGCGCCAAACAGTTTTTCTTTGATAATTTATTGAGCTCTTCAATCAAAAACCTTTCTTTTAAATCAATTTAATCCTTGAAATCTTGCAGTGTATAAACTACCATGCCTGAACCCGGCATGCAAAGCGCAAAGAATGGAAATCATCATTTCCATTGCCATCTCCAAGGTCATGATAATCAGTATTTTAGAAAAAGGTACAGTGACAACATTGTCCAAATCACCCGTAGGTTTTTCTATTTGATTGTGGATTTTTACTGATTCCCTCTCGTAACCTAATATATAACTTGAAAATTCTACCATATATAGATACAAAGCTCTGGATTTTATGCTGATAATTCTCCATCAATTTACTTATTATAAGTTTTCAAAAGACTGGATTTAGTGGTCATGTCGTGTAAATGATAATAATATGGATTTATTGATTAGAAGAACGAAATTCTACATTAAAAATTAGTATAAAAATTTTCCTACTATGAGGCTATATAATAGGACAGCTTTCGTTTTTCTAGGGGTTTCATCATACCTGGTTTATCATAGGGAAGCTTAGAAACAGCCGTGTCTGGGATTATGCTGATAATGTTTCTATCTTGTTTATAAACAGTAACAATGAGGTTGGAACCCCTTCCCACAAGTAGGAAGGCGAATCTACTGCTTCTGAACTTTGTTATGGTGTTGGAATGCCTTTGCATGACAATCCAGGCCACACGATCTATGACTCATTGGTGGGAAGATCCTGAAGGCTCTCGATCAAAAAATCAGCTGGATTCTCCTACACACTCGAATCTAGCATTCGGTAGTCATTTGTCATTTATTAGTTCCTTCGTCTACTGTAAATAATTGTCTTTTCTTCAATGCATCTAAATTAAAAACATAAAAGCATGAACATAGGTAATCTTGTGGTCTTGTTAGGATAATTTGGTTATCTTTATATGATCCTGCCTCTAGTAACTGCAAACCTATGAAGAAAACATATTTAGCAGAAACTCTCCTATAAGCTATAGATCATGAGAAAATTATCATGGAATGTATTAAGGTTGGGTGGTTCCTTATGTAGACATGACTTAGATAAGAGTTGCAGAAGAGTTTAGTTAGTGGTGATTCTGATATGATACTTATATAAGAGCATCGTCTAGATGGTCGGTGTATTAGTTGATCATATGGTTGTTTCCTAACAGGAGCGCGGCAAATGTTCTGGTGGTCATATGCCCTCCCAAGACGTAGGTTGCATGACAATAAACAAGAAATATAAAGCATAGATTCTCCACAAGTACCATGTATAGCTTAGCATGTAATCTTCGAGGATGAAACAAATAGTGGGGCCTTCTCAACTTCTGTGCTCAATATCATGCTTCAACAAGAGCAAGTTTTTGACATGAATATATCGTGTTTTATAGCGTTGCGTTGGCAGCCTTTGCTCAAGTTCCAATCTCAACCTTTGATGTTTTTCTGCTTATGTCGTCTATACTTATGAGAGACAAGAACTTGCCATGCTCATCTAATGATGCACCGATCATGGATGCAAAATGAGTGATAGGGTCCATGGCGATTACTAAATTCTCACCAACTTTTCACATGGACAATATTGATGTATTACAAGTGGCGAATAGAAACCTCAATTCGAGCTCGATACCCACCAAAGTATGTACACAAGATTAGTTTTCAAGCATTCTTAGTAAAATTGAGTTGTCCTATCTCAGGGATTCTTAGGAAAATTATAAGCATATCGAAAGTGATAGTCTCGTCTCCTAAAGGATGTCATGCGGTGAAACGAATATAAGGAATTTAGTCTTTGACCAAATACTATGTCATGATGTTGAGCTATTTAGATGGTTCCGCATGGCCCATATTTTGATCCAATGTATTCCGTCATTGAGCAAATGATTGCAATGGGAAATTCATCAAACAACCTAGTTTTTCGTATTGCATGTTCCAAGAAGTAAATTGACTGTTTTTCGTGAGTTGATCGAGAATAATGTCTTGTTGGTCGAGACAAACTGTTGTTCAATGCAGAATTGGACTGGCCAACCCTACACTCAAACATATTTCTGATGGTTGAATCTCGTCCAAATTTGGTAGAGCAATGGAATCTAATGCAAAGCACCTTTCAAGAAGAAATTGACAAGGTATGCGAAGTTCATTTTATGGGGAGGGTTTTTTGTCATATGAGTCGGATTCCCCAGAGTTCATATCGAAAGTCTTTGCTATACCTCCATTGGATCTTAGATGTCCCAAGGCAATGAATGTTCTATGGTTGGGATCTAGGTTTTGACCTGATACAAGCAATAGTCAATGGTTCCAACTCGCGGCCATTCTAGTGGTTCATTGACATGACTTACCACCCCATAAAAATCATTAATGCAAAGGGCATATGTTCTGATACCAAACATCAGCAAATGTCATGACTAGTTGTCTACACTAATGAAAGGCAAGGAATTCAACAAAAGCAAACAAACACTCAAAACAAATGTAGAACAAGAGCGTGTAAAAAAAGAAGCTCAAAAGTAAAATAGGTAGACTTAGGAATGTCCCTAAGACGCAATCACAAAGCGAACTGGTGAGACTAATTAACTCCAATATAGGTACAACTGAGTATAAATGTATTAAGCTCCCAAAAGCACTACAGACCATACGTACCTATTGCCACATAACTTACTCAGCAATAGACAAGAATTAAGCACTTCAAAGTATACATCATTGAATCTAAGGTTAAAGAGCTAATTGCTAATGGGCATATCAACTAGCACAATTAGTGTTGCAAAATAAGATGACGAACATGATGAAAATAAACATATAGATTCAAACACACCATGATATCCCATCATAATATTATTATTTAAGGCCTCATTCAAAGAGCAATTACAAGAGTTGCCCAGCAGCAACATGAAGTTATTATCATGAGTACTACTCAAGTATTACAAGTATGTAGCAGCTGGCTAGTATAACTACTCATGGGCCTTTATTGATGATGGATGTGAATCCGTGAAAACAAGTCAACAAGTTTGAGCAGATCAGCCTCCAACTCACATGGTGTCTTTGCAGGAGGAATACAACTATAGTTGAGTAGGTGCTGGTCGTGAGGACCACCATTTGTACCAATTCTGCTTACTTCTGTGTCTACTCGGTTGCAGGAAGTAGCAGTGGAATGGGCGGACATGGGCATCGTCAGATGATTATGAGGATGGGCATGAACAGCAACATCACTCGTTACTACCACCGTCATCATATTCTGCCGCTTCGACTCATGGAAATTGCTGGTGCAATAGAATAAGGAGCAGGTACGTCCATGGTCCATATCGTTGTTATCCGGGTTACCGTTTGTGATGTCCGACAGAATCCTCTTCTTCTTGTTAATCTTCTTTGACAGATCTTGAAGTAAGTTTGCAGGATATGGGTTAATGTTTTTGCCGATGATGCCGGTAGTGGCCATGATGGTGGAATGGAGCCTCTTCTTCTCATTAGTCCTTTCCGGCTGATCTTCTAAGATTGCCAGGCATATTGGGCCACTGGCGATAGAGCAATTGTTGCTGTTGATGATGTGGCCAGTGGTCATGATGGCCGAATGACTCCTCTTCCTCTCCTTAATCGTCTTGGGCTGATCTTCTGAAATTGTGGGATATGGCCGGGCACCAGCGATACTAGGGTTGATGTTGTTACTGCTCTTGTTGTTGAAGTGGCCGTGCAGATTGGGCTTCTGGTTGCAGCGGGGCTCCATGACATTGTTGATGATGCGCTTGTGGTTGGGCTTCATGTCAGTATCGTTGGCCTTCATTTCAATATTGTTGGGCTTCTTGTTGATGGCCGGAGAGGCGGGCTTCTTCTTCTGCTGCTTGATGTTGTTGTTAGTGGGATGGGAGATTCGGAGCTGTCGGCGCCTGCAGAGCAAGCCCTTGTGGTTGCGGATTGCAGACAGAGCCGCCTCTTCGTCTGCAAACTCCATGAACCCGAACCCTCTGTGCTTCCTTTCGGGATTGTTGAGGTCACGTACTAGCTTGAATCCTACGATGCTCCCGAACACAGAGCACGCTTCCATGACCTCGTCTTCATCGGCATCCCAGGGAATGCTCCCCACATACACTGTCGCAGCTCCTCCATTCCGGCTACCAACAGGGGGAGGGCGACGGCTTGAACTGTAATGGCGCTTCGACATCCTAGACAGAAAGAGATTTGGGACAGCGATGGCGATCTCTGTATGCCTACCTAAAATGCAGGAGGAAGACTGCAGAGTATATGCTGTTCTCCTTTCATTGTCCCCATTTTATATGCAATTTCATTTTGCGTTTTGACGGTTTGCGTTTTAGGGGTCTTTGCGTTTGCAGACAAGTCTTTTTACGATGCCTGCGCTGTGAACGAGGCACATGTGTACATTATACCGAAAAGACAAAATTTTGTTTGTGCTATGTATTGGTATAAAGTTGTTCGGAGTCTCCTACTTAAGCCATGATTGGTTGTTATCAGGCTCTTTTTGTATACAGAGGTGCATATGACTGACCACATTCTATGACATTATATTTATACAAGGCTGATACCATGACATGCTTCAAGGAAACAATTGAAAGTGATATTTCCCTTTGGTGATTGAATGGTTTGAATAGGTTTGAAAGGTTTGGTTTGGTTTGGTTCGGTTTATAGGGTTCGGTTTGAATGGTTTCGTGGTTTGGTTTAAGTTTTAGACTTTTCGGACGGTTTGGTTTGGTTTGGTGCCTCCCGAACTGAACAAAACTGAACCAAACCGTTGCCCATCCCTAGGTTCAAAGTCACTTGTTGTCATGCAACAAGTACGCAGAAAATAAAGAATATCCAGAAGATAAAGAAATATGAGTTATTAGTATTTGACATAGACTTTGGTAATCAAACCATTTTTATTTCTAGTTCCTTTTACATACATGGAGATCAAACCAGTTTAGTACATAAACTTCTCTTTACGGAACATAGTAGTATAGTACATCACGTAAACTGACCTTTTATTTGACAATGCATTTCTTTTCATTATTTTTCGTTTTTTTGCTCTTATATTTTCTCTCATGACGTGATATGAATGTAGCTCATTTACGAAGTTGTTTAGCTCCTTACCAAAATAGAGTGCAAGTTTAAGTCAAGGTAAACATTGCGCCGAAGCCACATATAATTGAAGAGGCGATCATACAAGAACACTCTATTAAGCAAGTTGAAGACCTAAATATGCTAGCGTGGTTTATCCACATGTATTCATTGCAATGCGCGCACAGAACCCACGATGATGATAATGAATGATGCTGATGCTCATGATAGAAACCATTTGGGGTGAAAGAAAGCACAAGTAATTAGTATTATTAGAAGCCGTTGCGGCCGCAGCTCGATTTGGTTGCAGCCACATGCATGTATGCACTTTTTCTGCCTGCCTGCCTGCCTGTCTGTCTTGTGGCCTGCTTTGCTTTCCTCACTGTTATATAGTCAGTTAGCCCTCCATACATATCATATGGGGCGCGCGCGCTCGAGAGAGAGAGAGTTGGCCGTCGCGATGGTCTACACATTCTCTCTCCGGCCCTCACTTCTTTATCTACATCTTGTACGATTCTATGTACATACATACATGGTGGGTATGTATGGTATGGCTCTTTGTACAGTGTATTTGTATTTTGTGAGTTATGTGTGTGTGTGTATGCATGGC
>ERZ1034419.179-NODE-179-length-11088-cov-4.734433_pt1 | contig 11088 bp, 10 predicted proteins | sample MGYA00520531_ERZ1034419 | MGnify/ENA primary metagenome ERZ1034419 (study PRJEB33736, sample SAMEA104288485) | Azolla nilotica | place: Sudan | collected 1982 | study: EMG produced TPA metagenomics assembly of the PRJEB19522 data set (Is there foul play in the... | reverse complement strand
TGTGGAGTTGTCGACCGGTGAAGAATACGAGGTCGACCAGATCCTTGACTCACGCATGCGTCGTCGACAACTTCAATATTTAGTCTTGTGGAAAGGTTATCCCATTTCTGAAGCAACTTGGGAACCTGTTACACATTTGCAACATGCTCCAAAGGCACTTCGCGATTTTCATCAACGCTACCCACTCAAGCCTGGTGCAAACCTTGGAGGGCGGCCTTGGGGGGAGGATAATGTCATAGACGTGATCTCGTCTTGCTTGATATAATGTCCCAAATAAAACATTAGAAGAGCTGGTAAGAATCAAACCTTCAATACTTGTTAACGTGTGACTCCAATGGTTCGACAACTACAGCCCACGTAGTATGAATGAAACCCTATTTCGCCCCAAATACAATGACTACATCACCAACTACATCTCCCAATAGTCATTAGCTAAAGTTTTTGTACTACAATAGTTTTCCTCGAGGGGGAGGTGTAGAGTTGGACAGTTAGGACGGTTAGGTCCAGTCCAACTCTGGTTTATTCTAACTACTTCTTGGCAGGTAGTCTTTCTTGTTTCTTTGTAACCGCAAGTGTTTGGTTTATAAAAGCAGACTCCACCCGCACACAAAAGGGGGATTTTCTAGTTTCTCTTCTGGCTAGTCTCATCCTCACTCACAGATACTACAATATCTATATTTATCTATATATATCATTCAGCCCTTTGCCTCTTGATCCACATCCCTATGATGTTGATTGCTAGATCATAAATCCCTCTACACATGCTTTGAATCGAGTTTCCTAGTGAACTATCACTAGGTCAACTCAAATTTCTTGAAGCTTGTTCATCAATCTCATTATTGGGTCCTTTAACATGTTTGCCTCGGTCTGCCACTCAAACATGATTCAAGGAAGAACCTCAACATGAACATTTCATACGGGGGAAGAGATGCACATAATCGATGAGAGAATACATCCATTCCTATACCACAATAGAGCGGCACCTATTCAAGAGCTTAGGAATTTTCTACTTTGTGAATTGTAATAACCAAATAGTATACTCAAATGGCCCATGCTTTTGGTATATTCTAGCTCAATTTACAACATTTTGTCTTTTATTTTCCAGAAATTCTGTTTCTATCCATATATCTATCTACATCATTCCATATACACGTTCATGAGTTCACACTAGAGGGAGAACCCCTCCATGCATGCGTGTGCCTCACGCACATGAACATACAATCTTGAGTTTTATTCTTGACTACATTTGTCATTCAAAAAAAAATTATATCCTATTGTCTATCTACATTGTTCCATGTACACCTACAGAAAGCATAGGTGCAATGTGTATATGGTGTGTGGGGATACCGACACATGCATGCACACACATCTGCTAAATGTTTGCTCCACGGTGGGATGGAATACCTTGTGTCGTTTAAACCGATGGACACACAATCGTATAAATCAATACACTGAAGTGCACAAATTCACGATTGAATGTACTTGAATCGAGGAATTTGCGATACAATATAATAGCAAAACAAAATCCACCATAGGCAGGAAATGCGAGGCATGAACAAAAGTTATGACAAAATTGGGCTGCAAATTGAAGGAAGGTTGGTTACAGGGTGTGGCGCAAGTCAGAGGAATTGCGGACCAATACGACAGGTAAGCTTTGCGGACCAATATCTTCCGAACGAGGCATACGATGGGGCAATCCGTTGGAGAAGCGGGTTTTCTCAATTGCGTACAAACGAGAATGGATCCCCTGATTCAGGGACGAGAGCGAGTTTGATCGGACAGAGTGGATATCTGGCATGTGGGTAACACGAGGAGGGATTATGGGTGAGGCAAAATGCACCCATGAGATAGATACAGACTGCGGACACACAGACTGAGAGCGAGACTGATATGATGCGGCCGCCCATCGCCCGCGACACCCACAAGAGGATGGTTGTCCTCGGCCCCCAGGCAATGTCATTGGAAACAAGCCAATGACCCAGCAAACAAAACCAAAAGGCCAGACAGCAAAATGTACCACTGAGTTAGATCCAACTCTCTTCTTCTCCTCCTCTCTCTGTTCCTCTTTCCTCTCCATCTCCCCTGAATTTCTCTGTACCACTCCTCCAGCCCCATATCCATTGCGTGCCCCAGATCATATCCTTGTCACTAACCTCCCAGAATCAGATCGTTCTTCTAAACTCCCCATGGATCTCTTGGAGAAGGTTCAACTAGCCTAGAAGGAACAGAACAGTAGCTCCCAAGAAGGATGAGAATGGTGTAAGGTTGAGAAGCCATGGGGAAACCCTAAACTAACCCTAGCTCTCCACTGATGCTGCTAAAGCAGCATCACCATCATCATAATCATCGGGGCCGAGCCCGATGCACGCATATACAAGGTTACCACCACCACCACCACCACCACAATCATCATCACAATCATCATCACAATCTTCGTCATCATCGTCATTGTTGCCATCATCATCATCATCACCAACATCAGCAGCATTGGGACATTACCATCAACCATCCTCAGCATCATCCCCGCCAGAGTCTCCGCAACCACATCTTATATCATCACCAAGGCTACGCTATGGCCGGGCAAGGAGCGGAGGGGGATACCGGACAGCCACGCCGCTCACCGTGGATGCAAGAGCCTCTTCTTCCGCAATGCCCACTTCCAACTTCACTGCCGCGAATCCACGCACCCTCTTGCAACGAATTGCCTGCCTCTTCCTCTCCCTTGTCCTGAGGCGCCATGGGTTCTTCCTCCTCGCCCCTCTCATCTACATCTCTGGTATGCTTTTCTACATGGGTACCCTCTCGTTCGACCTCCCCTTTTCTACTCCCCTGCCTCCAGCTGGCACGATTGCGGTTGCCAAAGCTATGGAGCATCCCCCAGCTGGCTCCATCTACAGTAGTCCCAAGCTCTTTGCCCGCCTCTGGCCCTCCATGGAAAAAGCCACTGGATCCTACGGGGTAAGTCATCACGGATTATCTTTCCTCTTTGAACAAAGAACAGAGATGCATGTATAATGCACACCCATGCATGTGTGCACATATGTGTACTAATGTGCAACTGGAAAGAAGCATCTAAATATGTGTGTTTGTAGAAGCTATAACCATTCCCTTGGAAAGGGGAACATCTAAACATCATTTATGGTCAAATTGAACTGTGTAACGACAATTGGCATATTACATGCTTGTACGAAACCTCAATGCTCGAACATGTGTGTGACAACATACACAGCAACAACATACCATAATGGAAATACAAGTCTGCCCAAAATTTGCAGCAATCCCTCTTCAGATATTTGAGCTCTAAATTTGCATATTTGACACTCTTTGTGAATTTTTACCTCAAATTGAAGTTTCTCGCCATATGATTATATTATTTATCCAGAAAAAGAAATACAGGATTGAGCATCACATCCGTAGTTCTTCACTTTCTATGAGAAAAACAAGAGAAACAATGCTGGCATGGCAGTTTGAGAATCGTGTTTCCTTGTACAATTCAAAAGGAGATCTCAGAGAATGGCTAGTAGTGGAATATTTCAATTTGAGCATCACATCTGTAGTTCTTCACTTTCTATGAGAAAAACAAGAGAAACACTGCTGGCATGGCAGTTTGAGAATCGCGTTTCCTTGTGCAATTCAAAAGGAGATCTCAGAGTATGGTTAGTAGTGGAATATTTCAATTTGGAAAGAATGTGAGTACTCTCATTTGTAATCTGGATCACAGACTCATTGTTTCCAAAGAAGCCTTGATGCGAGGAAAAAAATAACAAAGAATACTGTCACAAGGAAATGATGGACTCACGACAGACAATCAAAGAATAGGGAGTATATAATCTTTTTGGTGTCATATGAAATATATGTAATGAATATTGGCGAAGATTTCCTGAGTGAAGATCTGATTGCAAAATGCAGATTGTTTCTATATTATCCAGAAAACCCAAAATCTGATCCATGCATTATTTTGTCAATGGCAGAAAATGCCACGCCATATAACCAATTATCACTAGAGAAAATACTCAACCCTATGTAGGATGATGACCATTCATGGAGAACTGCTGTAAAGTCAGCATATTTGTCTCCTAAATATGTCAATGGTAAATCAAGAAGATTTTATAACCAGGCATTCATATATATCTTTGAACGGACACTCATTCCTGAAGAAATAATGATCTTTTCCATATTGTCTCCATGTCTTTGGATCAGAAACAGTCAACTATATTCTGTGACCAAACACTAATTTTTGCATTGCAAATTAACCAATAAAACATACTGTTATAATTTCAAAATAGGAACAGATATATAGAACAAAAACACATCAATTACCGGAGCTCAATGAGGTTGACACTTACATTTTGGTTAGACAGTCAACATCTCTAGGTTCACTATGAAACCAGTACTTCAGTCTCAAGTTACATCCTTCTGGTGTTATCTTAGGCAACTGAATTGTTCAAGCTGTTTCTAACTTGCTTGTGATGTTGGAAAATTTTTCGCAAAATCAATAGTCTTGGTGTGTTCTAATCATCAATGCAATGTATAAAATGGCTGGTTACAGAAGACATGCCAGTCCTTAAGATGAACTTCTTCATGTAAAATCGGAACGCATGAATACTAACAAATATGCATTTGTATGGATTGCCGTGTAGGTCCCTGTTGCATGTCTCAAGGGAGAATACATGTCTTCTTCTGGCTTCTGAAAATGTCAAAATACTTTTGTCAATGTCGAGTTTCCTTGATTTGATTGTATAACTTTCTGTGATAAGAAATTTGACTGCAATGTGGCTGGGAGCCCTTGAAATATTTTACATAAATGAATGCTGTGAAGTTTCACGAAATTCACTTGATACCTCCTGGTTCATTTGATGTTCTTCACCATTCCATTCCAGAGAGGCTATCTATCAAGCTGCTACTATATGGACATCTTGGGCTAATACCATGACAATGTTGGAAATCTACCTTCCACATCGAGGTTCAATTTACAAACTGTGTTATTTGAAATGGTTTATATCCTAGTGCCAATCATTGTGGATGGAATTTCCATTGCTTTCATGACGTCTTGTATTTTGGTCTGTACTGATATATATGCATAGTTGTGATTGAGAACCCAAATTCACTACACATATAGGCACATATCCTCTAATCGACATTCAACAATCTAATATTAAAGGTTTGGAGAGAAAATCTGGCATTTATGTTGAGAGTTCTTGGAAGGTTTGTATTATCTGATAGATTCTTATCACGCAGTTATGATTTACAGGTTATGGCAGCATGGCAGCATCAGAAAGATGGAGAAATCTGGAAACCTTGCATAAACAATACAAGGATATTCAGAGGTATTTCAAACTCTCAAAAAGAAAGTCGCATATGAGACATTTACCTATATAGAGAAGGATCATCAATTGATGCTCACGTAGCATGATGATATAACAACAATTCGAAAACTTAATTGTACTGTAATCATGACATTGAATTGTTTATGAATTCTGTAAACCTTTATTATTTTCTGTTCTGATATTATGCTGATTACTGCCTACGCTGGTATGTTCTAGACTCATGATGCATTGTTGTATCAAATTTGAGTTTTATGAGTTAGATATACGAGTATTGACTTATCTTTTGAAATATGCCATCTTATGTGGCATCATATCAACATGTGGATGGGGGTAGTTTATGCTACCTGATCACGGGTCAGTGTTTTGGATGGTTATCTTTGGCTTCTGCATAAGCTCATAGTCCAACTGAAATTAATCCAAAGAACTTGCTGAGGGCAAGAGAACCCAAATCAAACCACTACTTTACTGTAATTTTACGATCAGAGGAAGTTTATGTAAATAAAGAAAGATCTAGTCAAGAATAATGGACTCACCAATGAATTGCAATCTCACTATCTAAACAAGTTTGATTTTTTTGGCCTACTTTTCTACCATTTGAGGGTTGTGCTGTAGTTTTTCTGTTATGCCATCTTTTGTAGTAAATGGAGGAGATTGTATCTTGCTTTTTGTTTGAAGTTGAATTTCAAATATTATCTTGATACACTTAATTAAAAGGATTTTGGATCTTAGATTTGTCCATAGGATCATAGAAAACACTGATTAAAGATGTGTTTGTGCTTTTTCTAGAGATAAGAGACATAGAGTGGACTACTTGAAGAAGAGGCCTCATTAGTTTAGTACCAATTAACGGCTTTCATGCTCTGGTTCAATGAGGTCGATGATAGAAATATCAAACTCCTTGTTGTACTAGCTGTTTGGGTAAATGCATGATTGCATTTCTAGATATTCCTCATAGTATTGCTTGTTAGATCACATTCAAACTAGCTGGTAACAACACAATAACTGTTCTGTACATGAAATGAATTGTGGAAGATAGGAGAATAAAGCAATGTGTGGAGTGGTTTTCTTTGGAAGCTCGTTCTTGGGGGTTGTGAATTTGTATGTTTCCTTAAACTCTCCCTTTTTTAAGTGTTGAAATACGGAACTTTTCATCCTCACTTTACAATTCCAGGCTTTCATAGTCTTATGTCTGTTTGGCATGGATCCTTGGTTAATTTCTGTTCTTTAATTATTCATCAAAGACTATTTTAAGAAATGGTTGCATATTTTCAGGTCTGCATGAGTCTAATGGTTTTATTATTATTGAAGCAAATGGTGGGTTGAATCAGCAAAGATCATCAGTATGTGTAACTCTCACTATTACGTGTTAGATGTGTGGTATTTCAGTGAAGTGCTTTTCTTCAATAAAAGGTTATTATTGCAGATTTGTAATGCTGTTGCACTTGCTGGGCTGTTAAATGCCACTCTTGTCATCCCACAATTCCATTTAAATAGTGTTTGGCAAGACCCAAGGTGATTGACTTATATTTTCATGGGAATGTCAGAAAAGTGCTTACTTATAATTGACATTTATTCTTAAGCTATGATCTTATCTATATTTCAGCTCATTTGGAGATATCTATGATGAGAGCTATTTCATAAACTCCCTTGCAGACCATGTACGTGTAGTTAGTGGGCTCCCGGACTACATTATGGAGACGATTGGAAACAATATCAGTCTTATTTATAATTTCAGGGTAAAAGCTTGGGCACCTGCGAGCTATTATATTGCAACAATTCTTCCACGTCTTAAAAGAATGGGGTAAATTTCTGCCAGTCCTTTTTTTTTGTTATATGAGATATGTAATAGTACAAAAGATACAATTGCTGGCATTTTAGCCTGGGTTCTGATAAGATCTTCGTAGATTTGCCTCACAATTATAGTATGATCAAAACGAGAAGAACTTGGTGGTTCTATTAGAGGGTCCATATAACTGCTTCAATTATTCCCACACTGCTTGTGCATTTTCAAGATTTTGAATGTGATTAGCTTGTTGATAGCTTAGATGCATACTTATCTCTACTTGTGCATCTGGTCTCTGCTTTGCATTGATGGAATGCAGGTTCTGTTTTGGAACTAGATAGAGATCTGTTGGCTGTTATATACATGGTGCTGCGTAGGTGCTAGAACACTATATTCCTTAACACATGTCGGGCAAACATCTTACTTAAGATTTGTGCCGAAGTGACCTTACAAGGTCCTTGTATATTCTATCACCTTGAAGAGGCAATGGTTATGTCTTTCTTATTTCATAGTAAACATCACAATGACGATATGATATTCTTCTGTTTTCATTCCTTGATGATGCAACTAGCAAATTCTTTCTTCCATAGGCATGGGAGCATATCGACCTACTTTGTTCTTTTGCTGATTTGAAAAGATTCAGAATTGTCCTATCTCACTACATAGCATGTGCTATGAGGTATATCCATATAAGGTGGTCTAATAATGAATCCATCTTCCATTTTGTGCTTAAAGAGTGCCCTGCACATCAAACTAAAGCTATTCTAAGAATAAGAAAGTAAAACACACGATGCTCTCAAACGAAGAGAAGAAAATTTGTCAGTGTCTACATCTTATCAAAGTGCAACGATAATAACAACAAATAACACAAGAAAAGTTTGTGTTTGAGGAACTAACAAAACACAATTACAATATGTGGAAAACTAGAATGGAATGATTCCAGAGAAGACAAAACTCAAAGAAATTGTAAACAGATCCCTATCCAATCTCAGTACAGAACTTGCACTGAGTGGAAAAGCAGAGACCAAACGTGTAGATATAATTATACATCTAGGTGCTCAACAAGTCAGACATGTAAGAAATCTGGAAACCGCACGAACAATATGGGACTATTTGAAACAATTACACCAACTTTTTGAATAAACCTGGAAAACTAAATGAAATGTAAAAGTGATGGTTTGCCTGCAAAACGAGAACAGAATAAACCAGTATTTTCTAGATGCGTGCATCTTATCTTAAGACACATGAGATGTAAATGTGTCCACATTGACATGCATCGTGAGTTGTATCTCACTTCTCGTCAAAATATTTCAGACTTTTTCTCCAAAATTGTTAGGCTGACGCGTGTTAAGGAGTATAGTGTTTTAGCACCTGAACCACAATGATCTTTTAATGGAGTCTGAATTCATGCAATGCTGTTGCAAATACTGGCCTTCATATGAGAACCACACTTGTTTTTACAAGTGTTCTCTTTCCATTCTTTATGAAACCATTCAAAATTTTAGTTGTTTGTATCAAGATTTGAGTTGTGCTTGGTCAGGGTCATTCGTATTGCACCATTTGCGAATCGATTGTCATATGACAAGGTTCCTCCTAAGACACAACAGCTCAGATGCTTGGCAAATTTTCAGGCGCTAAGATTTGCACAACCAATTGCAATTGTTGGACAGAAACTAGTTGACCTCATGATGCTTCATAGCCGCGGTACTGGTGGAAAATATGTTTCTGTGCATCTACGATTTGAAGAGGTTGCCAAATCTTTTACACACTCTTGGGAGATCTGATGTATGATCCACTTGAGTGTCTGGATAGTAAACCTTTTAATTTCTGCAGGATATGGTGGCATTTTCCTGCTGTATTTATGATGGTGGGGAGGAAGAGAAACGAGAATTGGATGCTGCAAGAGAGAGAGGATGGAGGGGAAAATTTAACAAGACAGGTCGAGTGATTAAGCCTGGTGCTATCAGAATGGATGGAAAGTGTCCATTAACACCGTTAGAAGTGAGTTAAGACATCTCACAGTGAATTAATTAAAAAATATATGCTGATCCCATCTGTTGGACAGGTTGGAATGATGTTAAGAGGGATGGGCTTCCAAAATGACACCCCCATATTTTTAGCAGCTGGAAAGATCTACAAGGCAGAGAAATATATGGTTCCTCTTCGCCAAATGTTTCCTTTCCTTCAGACAAAGGAGACATTGTTGTCACATGAAGAGCTTAAACCATTCGAAGTGAGCTTTCTTTTTTCTTTCAGGATTTATATCGGTAAACTATGTATGTACACCTGTTTTTTATGCACCTTTCAAGGATCAGCAAGGCAATTAGTTAATCTTCTGGTAATTCACATCTAGGGAATCCAGATAGTTTTAATGTTACGATTATATTCACAATCAGAAAAATCTCCTTGTAAGTCCCAGTAGTGAACCTTGTCTCATAAATATTGGAATATTTGTTCCAGTGGGTGCAGTTTTGTGTTGTTGCACCCCATGCTATGAAAAAGTTTTTCTTGGAGTTCCAACTGCATTTTCTGTAAACTACTTGAAATAGTTGGAAGCTCTGATAGTAACTCAAGCTTTATAATATGTATGTCTTAAGGGATGCAACTGCTACTTAAGGTTTGAAACAGAGAAACTACCGGAAAGAGTAGGAAACTCTGATAGTAACATGACTTAAGAGGTGCAACTGCTACTTGAGGTTTAAAACAGAAAATACAGGATATAGTAGGAAGTTCTGGTAGTAACACAAGGTCTAGGACATCTATTTCTTAAGAGATGCAACTCTTATCTTCTATTTAGCTGATATTCTAAAGAGGCCCAAAACATATTATCTGCCCTAGTTTATGATTTTGCAGCCTTCCTATTTCTTCATCACTTTTCCAGTACAAGGATTTGGTTCTTACAGGAGGCTTTTTAGTCCTTTACTTCACCCAGGTTGCCCGTTTCACCGGTCAGATGAAGCCAAGTCATAGTAGCTTATCAATCTCCACCTTCACTTTTGCCACATAGTTAGGATTCAGCCTATACCCCTTTGCTTCACAGGGATGGTGTGGGGCGACAGGTTGATTTTATGTTGATAAAATTGCGGATCTAGGCCCTTCGTATCTTCATACGACCAAGCGAATACGTCACAGTATTCCCCCAATGTCTGTGCTAACTCCGTCTTGAAGGCGTCTGGCAAGTCCTTGGCCACCAGGACCGGCCGTTGGTGACCTTCCTCTCCGATATCCACCTCTTCCAGCGCCGTGGTCTTCACCCGTTGTGAGACTGCTAATTCCTTCTCTAGTACCTCTCTGGATTGACCCATCTCTATCTCCGCCCGTTCTTGTGAGAACTCTGTTTGGTATGGCCCTGCCAATTCTACTACGTTTACTTCGTATAACGGGATGATGTTCTCATGGTCGGAGAAGTACCTCTCCGCCTCTTCTTCTGTCAGGCCCTCCAGCATGTTGACACTTTCCGCACACACTGGTACTAGTGGGCTTGCTGGGACCATTGCCTGCGTCGTCCGGACTTTGATTTTCTTCCCTCCCCTCCGGAAGGTCATGACGTTCCGCGACCAGTTCTGCTTGATTCTGGCAGTCCCTAGCGACGGTCACCCTAACAAGACTGTGTATGGTGCTGGCTCCGATACTTTCAGGAAAACTGCTGAGATTTCGAACGAGTAGCCTTCGATCATGATTGGAAGGTTTTGCAGCAGGCCTTCTGGTTTTACTGAGCTTCTATCTGCCATTCGCAGCCAGAAAGGGCATTTGGGCCATTCCGTGAGCCCCAACGTCTGGCAGGTCTACGCTGTGATCACATTCACTCCGGAGCCTCCGTCGATTAATGCTCCAGTAATCTTCTTTCTGTGGACCAAAAAGTTCACTCCCGGGCAGTGTGGGTCAATGACATTGGAGCCTATTTCCACACTCGCTACATGTACTTCCGTCGCTGGTGCTGGTTGCACTGCCTTTGTTAGGCCCGCTCTAAACCTCGGA
>ERZ1034419.178-NODE-178-length-11126-cov-38.837684_pt1 | contig 11126 bp, 9 predicted proteins | sample MGYA00520531_ERZ1034419 | MGnify/ENA primary metagenome ERZ1034419 (study PRJEB33736, sample SAMEA104288485) | Azolla nilotica | place: Sudan | collected 1982 | study: EMG produced TPA metagenomics assembly of the PRJEB19522 data set (Is there foul play in the... | reverse complement strand
CTTCTGGTGTATAGATATTATTGCCACTCTTACACCTTATTTAATCCACTTTCCTTAGTGAGAAACCGATCAGGACTAGCGACAAACAAAACATACAAAGGAGCATTCATGTAGCCAGGCAACCTAACACCGCGCCGTAAAAGTTGCATCGAATTAGGGTAAGTAGATATGCACACTAAAACTCGTTCTTGAATACTACAAAATTGACCTTGAGGTGCAGCAGCAATTGCATCTTCTTCCACATTATCTGCCACTTCCCGTAAAGCCGACTCTCTCAAAGCGATTTAAGTTACGGTGTTGAAAGAAGTTATCTAAAGCCTGTTGGATATTTTTGGGTGCATATATTTTTCCTTCCAGTAATCTTTCTTGGAGAGTATCCTGTGTGATATCTACTAATACCACCTCATTAGCAACTTCCAGAATGCGGTCAGGAATTTGCTCACGTACAACTACACGTGTCATTCTGACTACTAAATCATTCAGACTTTCAAAATGTTGAACATTCATGGTGGAGTAAACATAAATACCCGGATCCAAAATGATTTCTACATCTTCATGGCGTTTTGCTCGTGGACAACCAGAAACAGTAGTATGAGCAAGTTCATCAATTAAAACCAATTGGGGCGATCACTCAATCACTGCTTACGTATTCATGTCCGGTAACATTACATTACCATGAGTCCATAACTGTGGCGGTATCACCTCTAAACCCTCAGCTTTTTCAGCCGTTTCCTTCCGTCCGTGAGTTTCCAACAATCCTATAACAATATCAATCCCTTCCTGTTTGAGTGCGTGTCCTTCTTCTAACATTCTGTAGGTCTTACCCACCCCAGAAGCCATACCAATAAATATTTTGTGTTTTCCCCTTCTTTGTGAATACATATATTATTCCTATTGGATTTGATAATAATCTCACTTTTTCGCGTTGCTCCCGGAGCAGAGGGGAAAAATCCAATGCCCAATACCCAATGACTAATGATTAATTTTGATTACGGTTCAACTCCTGCAAATCAAGAGCATAATTTAACCGCAAAACATTGACACCTGGTTCACCAAAAATTCCTAAAAACCTGCCATCTGTATACTTATTAATGAGAGGAACTATTTCATCCTCTTTTATCCCTCTTGCCTGTGTAACCCTTGCTAACTGCTGTCGTGTAGCTTTCAAAGAAATATGAGGATCTAAACCTGATCCAGAAGTGTAAATTAAATCAGGTGATGGCTGAATACTTTCATCCTGAAATTCAGTAGCTTCCTCAATAATTCTAGTAGTTAGCTCTGGATTACTAGCAGCAAGATTACTTCCTCCAGATATACCTGTAGGCTTGGCTTTTCTTCCCTGACTATATTTCACCACACTGGGACGACTATGAAAATATTTATCTGATGTGAAAATTTGACCGATCAAAGACGAACCTATTGGTTGAGCTTCTATATTTAAAACAATGCTGCCATTTGCGGAAGTTGGGAAAGCAAACTGACCAAATGCCAGAATAGCCAGAGGATAGATTATTGCTGTTAATAACCAAAGTAATAAAGTCACACGAATTGCTCGGATAGCTTCTCGAATAAACATCATAATTCAATTATAGTGATTGGTAATTGCTAATTAGTAATTGGTGATTGGTAATAGAATAGTTATTTTAATCCTGGAAATCCTTAAATTCTAGATATCTTGATATAGCTTGCACCACGGTACGCTATCAAAAAATTTTCCCTGCTCCCTATACCCTATTCTCAATTAAGCTAAACCTGCAAATGTAATCAACACATCTATCAATTTAATGGCAATAAATGGAGCAATCACCCCACCGAAGCCATAAATAAAAACATTGCGTTGCAGAAGTTGATTAGCAGTCAAGGGTCGAAATTTTACACCCTTCAAAGCTAAAGGTATCAAAGCCGGAATAATTAAAGCATTGTAAATCAGTGCTGACAGTACCGCAGAGTTAACACTGGTTAATCTCATAATATTTAAGCTATTGAGATTAGCAGCAGCAAAAATCACCGGGATAATGGCAAAATATTTAGCTATATCATTGGCGATGGAGAACATGGTCAATGCTCCACGAGTAATGAGCAATTGTTTAGCAATGCCGACAATATCAATTAGTTTTGTGGGATCAGAATCCAAATCCACCATATTAGCAGCTTCTTTAGCGGCTTTAGTGCCTGTATTCATGGCTAGTCCTACATCAGCCTGCGCTAAAGCGAGTGCATCATTAGTGCCGTCTCCGGTCATTGCCACCAGTTTGCCTTCTGCTTGTTCCCGTTGAATAATGCTGATTTTATCTTCTGGTGTAGCCTTGGCTATAAATTCATCTACTCCAGCTTCTTTAGCAATGACAGAAGCTGTGATCCGGTTGTCTCCAGTGAGCATCACTGTTCGGACTCCCATACGTCGTAGTTGCTCAAAACGTTCACGGATTCCAGGTTTAACAATATCTTTTAGATAAATGACACCATAGATTTCATTATCTAGGCAAACCAATAGCGGTGTACCGCCTTGGTGGGAAACTGCTTCATAAGCAGTGACTAGTTCTGGGGTTTCATTTCCATTGGGCGATGCTCCAGAAGAGCCGCTACGCGATCGCACAAAACCTTTAATTGCTCCCACTGCGCCTTTCCGTACTTCGTGTCCACCTGGCAAATTAGTGCCACTCATGCGAGTTGTCGCTGAAAATTCCACACCTTGGCATTTTTTGCGATCAATATCAAATTTTGCGCCACATTTTTCTGCTAGTCGGACAATAGATTTACCCTCTGGAGTATCGTCAAATATACTAGCGCCTAAAGCAACGTTAGCAATTTCTCGCATTGAGTGAGCATTGATGGGAAGAAAGGCTTCTGCTAAACGGTTGCCCAGGGTAATTGTACCTGTTTTATCTAAAACCAAAGTATTGATATCACCACAGACTTCCACCACCCTGCCAGAGGTGGCAATCACGTTAAATTGGGCCACTCTATCCATACCTGCGATACCAATGGCACTGAGTAAGCCGCCGATGGTGGTGGGCATGAGGGCAACTAACAAGGCAATTAGTACAGGGATGCTGACAGGACTTTTAACATAGTAGGCAAAGACTGGCAAGGTGGCGACGACAATGAAAAAGGCGGTGGTAAGAACTGCTAGTAATACTGTTAAAGCAATTTCATTAGGTGTTTTAGTACGTTCTGCCCCTTCGACCAAATCAATCATCCGGTCAATGAATCCTTTACCGGGGTCAGCGGTAATACGAATAATTAATTCATCGGAGATGATACGTGTACCACCTGTAACGGAACTGGCAACGTCTGAACCTGATTCTTTGAGGACTGGGGCTGATTCGCCGGTAATTGCTGATTCATCTACAGAGGCGATACCCAGAATTACTTCGCCATCAGCGGGGATCATATCACCAGCAACGACGTAAACAGTATCACCTTGTTTGAGGCTAGTGGAAGGAATTTCTGTGATTGTGCCATCAACAACAATTTTTTTGGCGATGGTTTCTGATCTGGTAGATCGTAATGCATCTGCTTGGGCTTTACCTCTTCCTTCTGCTAAGGCCTCGGCAAAATTGGCAAAAATAACTGTCGAAAACAAAATTACTGTTAATAAAGCATTGAATAGTTGGGGGTTTTTCTGGGTGACTGGCCCAAATAATGGTGGGTAAATTGTAGCGGCTAGGGTGGTAGTTGTTGCTAACCAAACCAAAAACATGACGGGATTTTGAATAGCATATTTGGGGTATAGCTTGATAAAGGTATCTCTAATTACCCTGGTATAGAGTCGTTTGGTACTGACTCGGACTTTTTTGCGTTTTTGACGGCGATCGCTAGGACGAGAACGGGGTGACTTTGGTCTAGGAGTAGTTGTAGCGGAATTCATAAACGGGGATTGGTGATTGGTCATTGGTGATTGGTCATTGGTGATTGGTCATTGGTCATTAGGAAAATTACTTCCCCGTATTCCCTATCTTCCTCATCTCGCCCAGTCCCGAGTCCCCACTCACCTAGCTTCCAGCAGCTAGTTTAAAACCTTCAGCTATGGGTCCTAAAGCTAAAACGGGGAAGAAGGTGAGGACTCCCAAAATAATAGTTACGCCAGCGGTGACGGTGGTAAACAGTAGGGAATCGGTTCTGAGAGTACCACGGGTTTCTGGTGCCTTTGGTTTATGGGACATACGATCAGCTAAGAGGAGCATGGCCATAATGGGAATATACCGCCCTGCTAAAATGCTGAAACTTGTGGTTAAGTTCCACCACAAAGTGTTATCTTTTAATCCTTCTAAGCCAGAACCGTTATTAGCTGAGGCTGAAGCATATTCATAAACTACTTGAGAAATGCCGTGAAAGCCTGGGTTGCTGATTCCTGATAGGGAAATAGGATATCCTAGCGCGATCGCACTGGGAATCAAAACTACAATCGGGTGAATCAACAAAACTATACTGGCCAGGACAATTTCTGGTTGTTCAATTTTGCGCCCGAAAAATTCCGGGGTGTGTCCTACCATTAACCCGGTGATGAAAATAGTGAGAATTAGGTAAATAAATAGGTAGGCTGTTCCTGTTCCTTGTCCACCCCAAATAATTTGGAGGAACATATTAAATAAAGTCGAAAATATGCCAGAAGGCATCAGGGAATCCTGCATTCCATTCACAGCACCACACATAGTAGCAGTAGCGGCAACAGCCCATAATGCTGTTTCTGCCCAGCCAAATCGTAGTTCTTTACCTTCTAAATTCGGTAATTTTACACCCAAGGCATTATTAATTAGGGGATTTCCTTGTAGTTCACCTGCTGCTGTAATCCAAATTAAAACTACGAAGATTATAAATACCGTCCAAAACAGCAACCAAGTTTGTTTCAGATTATTCGCAAATACGCCATAGGTATAAATTAAGGATGTCGGAATAGCTAACATGGCGATGATTTCTATCAAGTTAGCAGCACCATTAGGATTTTCAAAGGGATGGGCAGAGTTCGCACCAAAAAAGCCACCTCCGTTTTCACCTAACATTTTAATCATTTCAAAGGAGGCTACTGGCCCTCTAGCAATATATTGGGTTCCTCCTTCTAAGGTTTTAACAACCAGAGTTTCGTTTAATGTTTGTGGTACACCAAGGGCTATAAGTGCGATCGCCCCAATTATCGAAAGGGGTAATAATATCCGTGTAATAGCACGGGTTATATCAACATAAAAATTCCCTAACTTTCTTCCTGTCAACCCGCGAATAAAAGCTATACCTACGGATAAACCAGTCGCTGCTGAGGTGAACATCAAAAAACCTAAAGCTGCTGTTTGGCTAAAGTAGCTTAAAGTTGTTTCACCGGTGTAATGTTGCTGGTCAGTGTTAGTTAAAAAAGATATTGTCGTGTGTAGCAATATATCCCATGTAGGCTTACCAAATCTGTTAGGATTCCAAGGTAATAATCTCTGAAAAGAGATTAGTGCATACACAGAGATACCCATGACTAAGTTACTATATATTACTGCTCGAATATACTGCCAAACAGTCATTTCTTCTTTTTTACGAACTCCTGCTAGTATATAAATGATCTTCTCTATCGGGTTCAGGATCAAGTCAAGTATTGTGTTTTCTCCCAAGAAGACACGGGCCATGTATCTACCTAATTTGGGAGTAATTAATACGACAATAGATAGCGTTAACGCAATTTGTAAAAAACCTTGTCCCATGTACTTTCTACTTGATTAAACTTAAATTTTATAAAACTACTGCAAAAGATATTAGTTCCTAGTCAGCACTATGGCTATAGCTTACGTGATAATGTAGGAGTCATCAGCCAAGCTGTGCTATCAGAAGGAAAAAGGGTACATTATTTACCCCTACAACGGGAGCAACTCTGCACCTCTGCAACCCTAAACTTTTGAATGGGGTTGTAATGGCGATGACTCCTGTAATTATATTTACTCTCACCTCAATGATTGAATTTGAGTGTAATTTTCTGATTAATCATTATTTTTACCTACTTTCTGTAGTTTCCGTAAATTTAGATAAAATTTTATGCTAGTTGATTTATTACCTCAACATTTAGATATTTTGACACAAGATTTGCAATTAATTAAATTGCTCGTTAGATATAATTGTTGATTATTTCCCATACATATTCTTAGTGTGAATCTATACATACGGGTATAAAACATATATTTGTAGATATAAATTATCGGAAAAGTTATGATCATGGCATTGACACTCTCCCACTAACCTAGCGGTATAGTGGTAGTCAAGAGTGCGACATTTAAGATAGAGAATATAGCTGGATTTGTAATAGTTTACGTGAGGTGGCCATACTTACTCTCTAGGAGACGCTACACGAACGTAGAGGCTTTCAACAAGGAATAGGGAACAAGAAAATAATGTGTATAATTAATGGAGAGAGTCATCACTACCCAAACAGGATTATGTATACCAGAATTTATTGATTAATTAAACAAACTGGATTTAGAGCCTATTTATAAAATAAATATTAAGTAGGGTGTGTTACTTACGGCTATGTCAGGATTTAGGAATTTGAGATAGTAATAATTAGCCATAACACACCCTAAAATTTTAGGAATTAGGGTTTTTGTTTATTTTAAATGGTTGCTCTATTTACGTTGTACTGTACTAAATATCACTGAATGATGCATCAAACTTCCGGTCGCTGGCGTTTAGGACTAGGTTTATCGTTACTAACGGTTTTTTTATGGGGTATTCTACCAATTGCCCTCAAGGTAACGCTACAAGCACTAGATGTCTACACTGTCATTTGGTTTCGCTTTTTTATGTCGTTTGTATTGCTGATAATTTATTTATATGTGCAGCAAAAATTACCAAGTTTAGAACAATTACAGACTAATTCTCCCAAATTCTTAGCAATAGCAACAATATTTTTGGCAGCTAATTACTTTTTCTTCATGCAAGGTTTAGCGTTAGCAGGTGCTGTTAATGCTGAAGTGATAATTCAGTTAGCTGCTGTTTTATTAGGTTTTGGTGGTTTGGTAATTTTTAAAGAGCGTTATACATTAAGGCAATGGTTTGGTGTTAGTGTCTTAACTTTAGGTTTTCTGCTATTTTTTAAAGCTCAATTAACGAATTTAATCACAGCACAGGGACAATATCTTTTAGGTAGTGGATTAATAGTCATAGGTGCAGTAGCATGGGCAATTTATGCCTTGACACAAAAGCAGCTATTACAATCTTTTTCATCCTCTAATATCATGCTCATAATTTATGGTGGATGTACTTTATTATTCACTCCTTTAGCGAAAATCAATAAAATTTTTACGCTTGATATTCTTCATTTAGGAATGCTGCTGTTTTGTGGGTTAAATACTCTCATTGCCTATGGTGCTTTTGCTGAATCATTAGAACATTTGGAAGCTTCAAGAGTGAGTGCTATATTAGCTTTAGCTCCTCTTGTAACTTTAATATCATTTTGGTTGGTCGCAAATATTTTCCCTACTTTAATTACGCCAGAACATATAACGTTAGTAGGAATTATTGGCGCATTGTTAGTTGTTTCTGGTTCGGTAACGATTGCGTTGGGTAAATCTGAAGAAAAGGGGACAGGGGGATGAGGGTAATGAGGGTGATATTTTTGTAAGCATTTAGCTAATGCCTAACGGTACGCTAGGCGAACAGCCATAAGCAGTTAGCTTTTCCAGGCTAACGCCAAAAATACCTTTTTGATAATTAACCAATTTCTCAAACATTCTGACTCCTGACTCCTATATCGTCACATAAGCTATCGCAATAGTTCTTAATTCCTACTATATATCAAGTTATTTATATTTAATATCATCCAAAGCTACTAAATAAACACTGAGGTAAAGTCTTTTTTAGTTTGTTAGGATCTTAAGGTAAAAAATCTCAGAAACTTCCAGAAATCTCAGCGAATGAATAGTATATAAATTAATCAATATAATCAACAGAGTGTGTGAATAACTACCAAATTTAATGCCTCGCTAAACAACGTCACTGAAACATTTGAGCGATGAATAGTTCGTTTGGTAATTGGGCCAACAGCCTGAGAAAAAATTCTCTATTGCTGCTACTTTCAATGCTGCTGCCAACATTGGGAATTAGTAATTCTGTCATGGCAGCCGAGAAAATCTATGCTTCTTATTCTATACTAGAAATTCCCATTCCCATGATTAGTTTGGAAACTTATGCGAAAACGGGAGTAATTGATGATGAGTTAGCAATTTATCAACAGTATATATCATTTAAACAACTGCAAGAATTACGACAAATTTTACTGAGGTCCGTAAAAATTAGTCCGGCTATTGCTGCACAATTTCTCCACACGCAACAAGGAGAATTCCTACTGCGACGTCTAGCAGAAGTAATAAAAACTAAATCTTTGCTACCTGAATCAGCATTCGATGCTTTACGTGATGCGATCATTGCTGCTTCTGGTGAACCGGAAGGCTTGACTTTATTAAATTTGTTACGGAACTATCCCAGCAGCACTGTTTATCTTAAGTTAGCTAATAGTTTAGAAATAGCTGGTAAACTGGAACAACTAATTAGTAAAACTAATCAGGCGATCGCAGCAATTCAACAATTATCAAATATCGAAGCTGGTAATATCCAAAATGTAAATTTATCCCCATTGCAAGATTTACAAACTGAAGGAAATTTGCAATCAAATAAGTACACACTGGAATTTTTTGACTCTACCCGTAATCGCCGTTTGTTTACAGATGTTTATATTCCTAATGTTCCCCATCCCACACCAGTAATTGTGATTTCTCATGGCTTAGGTTTAGACAGCAGTAACTTTCGTTATTTAGCTCATCATTTGGCCTCCCGCGGATTAGCTGTTGTCGTTCCTAATCATCCAGGTAGTCAGTATCAACAGCCACGACAGCAGTTTTCCATCAGGAGAAATACGGGTAAAGTTATAGAGGCTGATGAATTTTTAGATCAACCTTTAGATATAAAACACATATTAGATAAACTCCAAAAATCTAACGAATCTGATCCGATTTTTAAAGGTAAATTAAACCTGGAACAGGTGGGAGTATTTGGTCAATCTTTTGGTGGTTACACTGCTCTAGTTTTAGCAGGTGCAAAGATTAATTTTGAACAGCTAGAACAAGATTGTCAACCAGATGTGCTGCGAGATACCTGGAATATGTCTTTACTGCTGCAATGTCGCGCTTTAGAATTACAAACGAAGTCCAGACAAAAATATAATTTTAATTTACGGGATGAAAGAGTTAAAGCTGCAATTGCTGTTAATCCCATTACTAGCTCTATTTTCGGTCAAGTTGGCTTGAATCAAATTCAAACTCCTGTCATGTTTGTTGGTAGCAGTGAAGATACTGTTGCACCAGCTTTATATGAACAAATTTTACCGTTTTCCTGGTTAACTAATCCCCAGAAATATCTAGTTATGCTTGTGGGTGGAACTCATTTTTCTACTATTGGTAATAGTAATACTGGTAGTCAGCAAGTCCGATTACCTACAGATATGATTGGTAATGCTTCCCAAGCGCGTAGTTATATAAATGCGTTGAGCTTGTCGTTTTTCCAAACGTATGTTTCTCAAAAGCGACAATATATTCCCTACCTGAATGCGGGTTACGCTAAAACTATTTCTAGTCAGTCTTTGGGGTTGAGTCTTGTGCAGTCTTTGAATACTCAAGAATTTGCTTCAGTATTAGGTAGTAATATTCAGGAAGTTATCCCCGGGAAAAAAACTTCCTACAACCATAATCAGGTTTGGATTTTGGATTTTAGATATTGGTGTATCCTTGCTTCATGTCATGATTTTTTTGTGATGTGTTTTTAATCTCTTCATCTTGCTCACTCCATCGAATATAATTAATTACGAATTACGATTTACCAATGATTTTGTGCAGGGTTTTCTAAATTTAAACAAACCTTATGGCTGGACTTCCCACGACTGCGTAGCGCGGGTACGTAAACTCTTGCGTCTAAAACGGGTAGGACACGCAGGAACTTTAGATCCAGCAGCTACTGGGATTTTACCGATCGCTTTGGGTAAAGCTACCAGGTTATTACAATATTTACCTGGTAAAAAAGCTTATCAAGCTACTGTTCGCCTTGGTGTACGTACAAATACTGATGATTTAGAAGGGGAAGTGATTACTTCTCTACCTTGTGCTGGGTTAAATTTGGCGGATATAAAAACAGCACTTTTACAATTTATAGGTAAAATTGAGCAAATTCCTCCCAGTTATAGCGCCATTCAAGTTGATGGACAACGTTTGTATCATTTGGCACGGAAAGGGGAAATAGTCCAAGCACCAACGAGAACAGTAGAAGTTTTAAATATAGAAGTTTTAGACTGGCGTGATGGGGATTTTCCAGAATTGGATCTGGCGATCGCTTGTGGTGCAGGAACCTATATTAGAGCGCTCGCTCGTGATTTAGGTGTAGTTTTAAATACGGGTGGCACTCTCGCCGCTTTAATACGAACAGAAAGCAGCAGTTTTTGGTTACAAGACAGTGTAACCTTCACAGATTTAGAAACCCAACTTCAAACCGGGACATTTAAACCCATACCCGCAGATGCAGCTTTACAAACGTTACCATCTGTAGATTTACCGAGAACATTTGCCAAAAAATGGTGTCAAGGTCAGCAAGTTCCTCTAGATATTGATTTGCTGGGACTGGTAAGAGTCTATGAAGAAGCCCGCTTTTTAGGTATTGCCCAAATCCAAGACCATATCTTGATTCCCCAAATGGTTTTTGAACCTATTTCTTAGTTTCAAGGTAAGCATTCAGCATTGATAATTAATAAATTTCTCAAAAATTCTAATTCCTAACTCCCGACTCCTGAATTCTTACGTTTCAAGCAAAATACTATTTGCAGAAATCCGATTTGATTGATTAAATTACTTGTGGAGAGTCGAAATTCTGTATTTCCACCCTATCAGCAGCGATATTTTTATATAACTACGGAATTGGCTTTTCTAAATGTGGATTTTAAATAAAGTATTACGGGCTACTTTAGTATGATGAATTTCCAAAAGTATATTAATACTGTTTTAAACATTGTAGTCGGACTTTCTCCAGCCCTTATAATTTTATGAAGTTTTTGTTTACCAACAAAAGACCTGTCAGGAAAATTAACTTGGTGTCAAAAAAATGCTAGAAGGGAATTT
>ERZ1034419.177-NODE-177-length-11145-cov-39.816772_pt1 | contig 11145 bp, 10 predicted proteins | sample MGYA00520531_ERZ1034419 | MGnify/ENA primary metagenome ERZ1034419 (study PRJEB33736, sample SAMEA104288485) | Azolla nilotica | place: Sudan | collected 1982 | study: EMG produced TPA metagenomics assembly of the PRJEB19522 data set (Is there foul play in the... | reverse complement strand
TGTCTAGGTTTCAATTTAGATTCTGTACCTCATTGATCTGCAATCTGCTGTATTAACCATAAATTTACTCGATTAAAGAGATTAAAGATATCTGCGATAACGTCTTTATTTTTGGAAAGATGGTAAAAATCAGAAAAAATTGTTTGGTAATGAACAAAACTGAACAACATGATCAATTATGCACTTATGGCTAACCCACATTTATAGATTTTAGTTGAACATTATCATTAATTACACCAATAGATGCTTCTTAGTTATGAATTATCAGCATAATGACTCTCAATTTCTCACCCATCTAACCAGAAAATGACTTTTTGTACAACCGATACCCTAACACCTACTGCAAATAAACAGTTAACTCAAAATTTACTCATCGGTCAATAATCCCAGTAAAACATGATTTTTTATGGCGTATTGAACGAGGTATAGTTCGTACCTTAACTTGGAATGAAGACGGAACATACATCAGCTTTGGTTATTGGGGTCCAGGAGATATAGTTGGCTATCCTTTATCCAAAGTCAACCCCTACCAAATTGAATGCTTGACTAGTGTTGAAGCCATCATTACCCCACCTCAACTCTGGCATGAAGATATAAAGGCATTACTATACCACATCCAACAAGGGGAAGAACTAATAAGCATATTGCATCGAAAGCCTATTTCACTAGAAATGTGGCAATTTCTAGTATAGTTGAGTGAGAAATTTGGTCGGGATTTAGAGCAAGGTAAATTGATTGATTTAAATATTACCCATCAGGATATATCAGAAGTGCTAAACACAACTAGAGTCACAGTCACACGAATATTACAGCAATTTGAAGAACAAGGGAAAATATCGCGTCATAAACCCAGTATTGTGCTGAATTTACCTGGTAAATTGACTACTATTATTTAGTATCGAATATTAATTCGGGGGTTGTGCTAATCAGCATAAATAATGTATAGTGGTTCCAGATAAGTTATATGTAAATCCCGTGGTTACAGATAAGGATTTCGTCATAACTTTTGAATTCGTTGAAGTGTGTGTGAGTGAGAGATTGATAACATGACAAAACTATTTTGGAATGTTCTGAAAGTAAGTCCAGTTATTGCAGCTACTTTTCTGTCTGCTAATAGTGCGATCGCTGCTGAAGTTAACGAAGAACAAGCAACCAGTGTTGCTCAGTTGTCCAAAGAAGCTAACAACATTGGTCAAGTAACATCCGTTTCTCAATTTTCCGACGTGCAACCCACAGACTGGGCGTTCCAAGCTTTGCAGTCTTTGGTTGAGCGTTACGGTTGTATTGCAGGTTATCCCAACGGGACATACCGTGGTAATCGTGCTATGACTCGGTATGAATTTGCAGCTGGTTTGAATGCCTGCTTAGACCGAGTGAACGAACTGATTGCTACAGCTACCGCTCACCTGGTAAACAAACAAGATTTAGCTACCTTGCGGCGTTTACAAGAAGAATTTTCTGCTGAATTGGCAACTCTGCGCGGTCGTGTAGATGCTCTAGAAGCGCGTACCGCTGAATTAGAAGCTAATCAGTTTTCTACCACCACCAAGCTGAAGGGTGAAGCTATTTTCAGCCTATCTCAGGCTTTTGGTGGTAAGCAGGCTGATATCACAGATGGTAACGGTGATAATCATGACTTAAACAGCAACGCAACTTTCTCTAATAGGGTAAGATTGAGCTTAGAAAGCAGCTTCATGGGGACAGATACACTGCAAACCCGGTTGGAAGCGAAAAATATTGTCGAGAACGATGCTGTTACAGGAACTAACATGACCCGTCTGGGCTATGACGGTGTTACTACTGGTGGTAATAGTCTCAGAATTGATAAACTAAACTACGCTTTCAATTTTGGTGAAAAAATCCGCCTCAAAATTGATGCTGTAGGTGCTGAGTTGAACGAAAACGTCAACGTCTTCAACCCTGATTTCAGGAGCAGTGCTTCAGGCGCTCTCTCCCGTTATGGACGGTTTAGCCCTATCTATCGTCAAGCTGGTGATGGTGCAGGTATCACTGTTAATATAAGCCCTAGTGATAAATTCACGTTGAGTGCAGCTTATCTTGCCACAGGTAGAAATGATGCTGCTGATCCATCTGATGGTGAAGGTGTATTCGATGGTAGTAATACAATTTTCGGTCAGTTAGCATTCAAGCCCAATAAAGCTTTTAATGTAGGTTTAGCCTATGCTCGGACTTATCAGACTGCTAATGAAGTAAACTTATTTGGCAGCACTGGAAGCACCCTTGCTAATAATCCTTTCAGTGATGCTAAAACTGAAGCTGACAACTACGGTTTACAATTTACCTTCAATCCCAATGCCAAGATCACATTAGGTGGTTGGGTTGGTTATACCACAGCTAATGTTCTAACTAGTGACACCAGCAGAGATGCAAATATGTTTTACTGGGGTAGTACCCTAGGTATTAAAGACTTCGGTGGAGAAGGCAACACTTTGGGTTTAATCTTCGGACAACCACCCAGAATTACTGATAGTACCAATATTACTAATACAGACAGCAACGGTACTTCCTATCATGCAGAAGCTCTCTACAAGATGAAGATTTCCGACAAAATTCTGATTACCCCTGGTTTGTTGGTGATCATCAACCCTGAAAACAACGATAGCAACGACACAATTTATGTAGGTACTCTGCGTACAACCTTCAGTTTCTAAATTGAGTGATGAGTTAATAGTAGGTGTTTCATCAAACCTACAATATTTATTTAACCCGCCCAATGGCGGGTTGTTGTTTGGGAATTGGTAGCTGTATATTTGCCTTATTTTATAAGGACTCTAAACTTGCTGTAGTTCTTGTACAAACTGAAGTCTGGGTAATAGTTCTAATGGAGTAACTACAGGGGAGTAGTGGCAATAACAGATAACTACCGATTCAATGCCACCTGTAGGTAAATACTGAGGCACGTTTGAAAATTCCTTATATGCCCAATATTCTAAGTATCTATATTTATCCTCTTCAAGTCTTAATGTCACTTTTGGTTCATCTGAAGGTATAGAAGTTAGTTTATTTCACTTACAGGCATTATCGCTCTAAGTCATTGCATGACTTAGCAATAGTTACCTGTGGACAAATGCATCACCTGACATCTAAAATATAGCACGATATCTAAATATCGCACGATATCTACTATGCAAGTCAACTGATAACTGAAGAAACTATCCGAGTAAAGCGACGTCATTACATCTATGAACACATCATTGGAAATATCCTATGAGTAGTCTTATTCGTTTGAGTAGTCTTATTCGTTGGAAATCAAGCACTGCGGCACTGATAGCAATGGCTATTACTACGGGTGCAGTTACTCCTTTATTTCCTTTTGCTCCTGCTCAGGCACAATTCAATATTAACAAACCCCGAACAGTTACTATTCCGGCAAATGTAACCTTGCCTGTTACTTATGAGAAAGAGAAGGTAATTGTTAATCCTGGAGAAAGATTGCCCCTAACTCTGAGAATAGCTAACGATGTTATCGACAGTAACAGAAATGTTTTGATTCCTGCCAGAACTGAAGTGGTAGGAGAATTAGAACCAATCAGTATAAACAGTGGTTACTACAATGAAAATAAAAGAGGTGTACGCTTTGTAGCACGAGAATTAATCTTTGCTTCTGGAAAACGGCAACAAATTCATGCTAATTCTAGAACTTTTAGTGAAACCCAAAGAATTTCCAAGGGAACTGATACTAGACAGGTATTAACAGATGCTACCATTGGTGCTGGTGCTGCTAGTGTAATTTCACTACTGACAGGTAACAAGAAAATTGAAGTTTTAGAACCAGTTGGTGGTGCTGCTGCCGGTGCTTTAGCAAGTGTGCTGTTGCGGAAAAAACAAGTTGATGTTTTTGTCCTGCGACCAGAAGATGATTTAGATATCATACTTCAGTCAAATTTGGTACTTTCTCGTAACTAGACTTAACTTAATTGAAGTCGTGACGTTAATTACCAGTATATCTCTACAGATCCCATGCTTCTTCCAGAAGTCGGGGATCTATTTTTTGAGAAGGAGGGTATCTACTGCTATATTTTTAACACTAAATTGATCTTGAACAGTGAGAGATAAACTACAGTTGAAACTATTGGCAAATTATAAACAACACAGGAACTGTTTAATGTCAAAATTGTCTAGGTAGTTAACAAAGTAGTTAACAAAAAGAACAAATAATTTTTACAGGAGTAAAATCAATGTTTACTTTAAATCGCTTGCAATCCGAAATAGCCTTATTTATCGCTGTGAGTATCACGGTAGGTACTGTAGCACCTTTGATGACTGTTGCACCTTCTTTTGCTCAAACCAGTTTTTCTGATGTTTCATCTAACTACTGGGCATCACAATTTATACAACAGTTATCACAACGGGGTGTAATTGCAGGATTTCCAGATCGTACATTCCGTCCAGAACAGCCTGTGACACGCGCACAATTTGCTGCTATGCTTAATAAAGCTTTTAGCAAGTATGCACAGCGGCAGCCAATCAATTTTAACGATGTACCCAGTAATTATTGGGCATATAGCGCCATTAGACAAGCTTATACCATCGGTTTCTTATCTGGATATCCGGGCAATACTTTCAAACCTAATCAAGCTATTCCCCGTGAACAGGTTTTAGTTTCCCTCGCTAACGGTTTGGACTATGTTCCTACCAGTAGTGTGGAATCTACTTTACAGTACTACAACGATTCTGCTAGTATCTCTGGCTATGCTCGCAGTCCGATCGCAGCAGCAAGTGATAGAAAAATTGTTGTTAACTATCCTAATGTTAAGTTTCTCAATCCTGGTGTGACTGCTACTAGGGCGCAGGTAGCAGCTTTTATTTATCAAGCATTGGTTAGTTCTAATCAAGCTTCTGCGATTAATTCACCTTATATTGTTTCTCTAGTTACTCCACCACCACCGCCGATATCTGTAACCATTCCTCAAGGAACTATTATTCCTGTGAAGTATGAAAAGGCTGGCAAAATTCTCGTTACCAAAGATGAAACTGCACCTTTAACTCTAACAACATCACAAAATGTCATTACCCAAGATGGTACAGTAGTTATTCCTTCTGGTAGTGAGGTAATCGGTGAACTTAGACCTGGTCAAGGTGGTTCTCAATTTATTGCTCAAAAATTAATTTTGACGACAGGAAAAGAATATAATCTTGTTGCTAGTTCTGATGTGATCACCAAAACTGAAACTGTTAAAAAAGGAATTAGCACCAGTTCAATTATCAAAAATACTGTATTGGGTGCAGGTGCAGCAGCAGCAGTATCTGGGGTAACAGGCGATCGCGCTATTGCCACAGAAGAAGTCCTTGGAGGTGCTGGTATTGGGGCGCTAATTGGTATTTTCTTTGGTAGAAATAGCGTTGATTTAATTGCCATTGAACCTAATACAGATTTAGAAATGACAATTAATCAAAACTTAGTAGTCTCTCTACAATAGAGACTGGGTCTTGGGGACTGGGAACTGGGGAAGACTAGAGAGATGGGGAAGTAATTTTCCTAATGCCCAATGCCTAATGAGTAATTTTCAACTTCAGGTAACCAAATAATAAATGTAGTTCCTGGATGCTGAACTGAAGAGATATTTGAGTTAAATGCAGGGCTAAAAACTTCTATTTCTCCGTGCATTTGTGCTATTAGTTGTTTAGCGATCGCAATTCCTAAACCGGTACCAGGAATTTCTGTTTGTGCCTGGACACCACGGTAACGTCTTTCACCCAAATGCTGTAAATCTTCTGCTGGAATACCGGGTCCATTATCATTAATAGCTATGCCTTGGAAATTAGCTTTCTTTTGTCCTGCTTGAATCCAAATTGATCCACCAGCAGGTGTATATTTCAGAGCATTATCAATAATATTACTTAAAACTTCTCTTAATGCTTTGATATTAGCTTTTACTAACGGTAAATTTTCAGGAATATCAGCTATCAATTCCAGATTTCGCTCTTGGGCAATTGCTTGAGCCGATATTAATAATGGTAATAATAAATCTGTTAAGTAGCAATCAGTAACATCTTCTCCTGTTCCCGGCAATAATAGCGGTGGCTTGGCATCTATCTCCACAGATGCTTCAACAACAACCTTAGATTCTGGGAGAGGAATAGCTATTAAATCTGAACTGGTTAAATCAATGACTTGATCAAACTGTTGCAGCAATTCTTGGAGGCGATCGCTCTCTCGTACAATACTAGTAGCCACATCTCGATTCTGGTCTCCTGGTCGCAGTCGCTTAAACAGCAATTTACCAAAAGTGCGGATTGCCGTTAAAGGGTTGCGAAACTGGTGCAATAGATTATCTAATAAATCCCCTTGTTTTTCTTGCAGAACTTGCTGTTGATGCAACTGCTGTTGCAACCATGCCCGACGCTGATCTAAAATACAGGCGATCGCCAAAATTTTGGCGATCGCCTGTATTTCATTTTCTTCCCTTTCATTCCAAGCTCTATCATCCCTTCCTGTCACCAACAACCCCATCATCATCCCTTCATAAATCAAAGGTGAGACAATTTGATTACCAGTAAAAATGTCCTCACTTTCTAGATGGGGTTGTGCTGTATTTGTACTTCCAGATTTCTCTGACGACTCAGAAGCAGCAGATCCTGCTGTCAACAACTTTCCCCCTTGATTTGGTAATGCTAAAACATGACCAAATTGTGTTTGTTTATTGACCATCACCTGATTTAGCTGATCCCCCTGCCTTAATACTGCCGTTTCTGGGTAAACTAACACAGGAATAAATTGTGCCTCACCTGTAGGCGTATCTACAAAATCTTGTGTTAAATATACAACACTCAAAGACGCTCCCAGTCCTTGGGTTAATAGCGAAATTTGCTCTCGACACAGAGCAATAAAATCAGAACTGGCAGACATTAACATTTTTTAACTCTTGCTCAGGATCATGGACTACCAGGAAAAAATACAAAAGATGCTAAGTTTTTTACTCACTTATTTATAAAGCTTAACTATATTTTCTCATTAATGCTTTAATCTGGGGAATGATATTGACCAATTCCAGAAAAACCAAAATCACTATCCAGTTGAAAAACCTGCACAAACCTTATCAAACAAGCTTATTTCTCCTAAATCCTGTAGAGGTTAAGCAATACGCAATCCCTGATAAGTACTAATTTGAAGCCTCCAGCCTCCTGCATCCTCCCTCCTGAATCTTCTTGTATCAAAACATTAAAAACCATTGATTTTTTAAACTATAACTTATATAATGACGACGGGTTTTGTAGCTATGACTACAATCTTATAGCTTGAAAGAGGAGGACAATAGGTTGGCAAGGAGACGTAAACGGAAAAGTCGTCGTCGCCAAGAAGGACGACGCATCCTAGAACACGTGCCTCAGTACAGCATCGAAAGTGGCGAAGATAAACCGGTGACAGCAGCGAGAAAATTCATTCAAGCTGAAGGTATCTTGCCTCCTGCCTTGCTACTTGTAAAACGGAATGAACACACTACAGACCGTTATTTCTGGGCTGAAAAAGGTCTGTTTGGCGCTCAATACGTAGAAGAAAATCATTTCTTGTTCCCCAGCCTACGAGTCCTGGAAGCTCCTGCTGGTCAGGAATTAGTGACTGTGGCTAGTCGTTAACATCTAAAATGATCTCTTACGCATTGAATGTGACTTCTTACTTCTGACTCTCACATTAATTAACTGGCAAAATTGATCAGTTATTGATCAGTTTATCCAAAAATTCAATTTTTTTTAAGTTTGTAGCTGAACTGCCAGTAGAGATTATCCAAATTAGAACATCAACTCCTTTGCAGCCTACGGTTGCAGGAGTTGATATCTATTATGCTGATACACGTGGTAATAGCAACAAAGTCAAGCATATAAAGATGCGTCTTACTTTGAATTTCCTGATTTCTATTGCCAAAAATATATGTCAGCGGATTTTAATTTGCACCAAAACTAAAATAGTCTGTAAAACGTCCTATTTATTGTAGATACTCACAAACAACTCAGAAACCCAATACACAACCATCCTGAATCTCACACTTAAGATAAGATGAGTTGTGGCTCATCATACTGTCCTTTAGCGTTTACACAAAAAGCATAAATGTTGGTGATGTCTAAATGCTGTAATGCTTCCGATGAAGCAAATAGCAACATGGGACTAGCAAGCAAAGTTCAATCAACCGTCTTTAACTGTAATGCCCTCTGTAACTCAGCAAGTTCATCTCGATGAGCAACAACAGTGATTTTACTTGAGGAGAGTTGTTCGTTTTGGATTGCTTCCATTTTGAGTGACACCTTCTCAAGTCTTCCAGCTTTTTGCCAATAAAATCTACCACTTAATGGTGATAACAGCACTAAAGCCAGCAAATACGCACTCTGGCTAGGAAAAAGCTGGGATAAAACTAGAGATAGACAAGTAAGGCCAACAGCTGCTATAAAAGTCAAAAATATAGCTAAAAACCAGCTAGGTCGGACAAATCCTTCAAAAGATACTTGATTCTTATCTTTATCAACAGATATGACTCGGTAAGACCGTGAGCGAAAATACTCCTTCAGTTGGGTCATCAAAGCAGCTTCATCTTGCTCAGATACCAATTGCGCTTTTTCTATACGGTCTTTAGTCGAAGCACGGATAAAGAAAAACAGCCCAAGCGATAACAAGAAAGTTAGCAGGAAAGTAGATGGAACAATAGCAGTATCCATAATTAATTGTTAATGTTTAACTGGATCGGATGTATTCATTATCAATTATTCTGGAATTTACGGACAACAAACAAAAACCTGCAAATAGAAATTCTCTGGAATTTTTAATTAATCCCCAATCCCTTATGTCACAAAACTCCGAAACACCATCCTCTAATCTTCGGGTAATTGCCCAAAATTTCCGCTTGGCAGGTTGGATTAGTTTCTGGATTCAACTTGTACTAGGTGTTATTTCTGGGATAATAGTCTTATTATTTGCCATCTTCAGTCAAAGATCAGGAAGCCCAAATAACAATCCTGGAACAGGATTTGGTGTATTTCTGGCCATTTGCGGACTAGTTGTTTTAGGTGCGGGCATTTACTTAGCCTACCGTTACACCAGAATTGGCAAACAACTAGACTCCTCCAATCCTACCAATCGCCCCCGCAAATTGGAAACCTTGCAGGTATTAAGATTGGGATTATGGGTCAATTTAGCAGGAATACTCGTGACACTTTTGGGAGCGCAAGCGATAGTTGGTACACTGGTAGCTAGGTCAATATCTCCACAAGCTGTAACAACCCAACTCTTTGACCCCACTCGGATTATTAGTGGTTTAGATATGCTAGTAGTCCAGGCAAACACAAATACTGTATCAGCGCATTTTTCAGGGCTTGTAGCTTCACTATTCCTGTTAAATCGCATTACTAAGTTATAGGTATTGGGTATTGGGCATTGGTAAAATGATTAGCTGTTTCCTGTTCCCTTAACAATTGACAACTAACAATTGACAACCGACAATTAACAACTGACAAATGCTAGATATTAAACAAATTAGAGAAAATCCCCAACTCATACAAGACAAGTTGAACAGTCGTAGTGGTAAATACGATATTCAGCCTATATTAGATTTGAGTCAACAACAACGGGAACTAGAAGCAAAAGGTAATGAACTGCAAGCCCGTAGTAATGAAATTGGTAAACTGGTAGGACAAAAGGTAAAATCTGGTGTTAATCCTCAAGACCCAGAAATCCAAGCTTTAAAGGAAGAAGGAAACGCCCTCAAAATCACATTAAGCGAATTAGAACCCCAGGAAAAAGAATTAAAATCGCAAATTCAAGAATTACTCTTAGCGCTGCCTAACCTTCCTAGTGATTCTACCCCCATTGGTGCAAGTGAAGAAGATAACCCAGAAGTGAGAAGATGGGGAGATCAACATAAACCGGAGAATCCGAATATTTTACCTCATTGGGAAATCGGCGAAAAATTGGGAATTTTAAACTTTGAAAGAGCAGTAAAAATTTCCCAAAGTCGGTTTGTGAGTCTTATTGGTACTGGTGCAGCATTAGAAAGAGCATTAGTTCAGTTTATGCTCAGTAAACATATTCAAGCTGGGTATATAGAAGTTAGTCCACCGTTCTTAGTAAATACAGATTCTTTAACCGGAACGGGACAATTACCGAAGTTTGCAGAAGAAAGTTTTAAATGTGCAGATGATGAATTGTGGTTAATACCAACTGCGGAAGTTCCTGTGATTAACTTTTATCGAGGAGAAATTATCAACGCGGAAGAATTACCAATTTATCACTGTGCATATACTCCTTGTTTTCGTCGGGAAGCGGGAAGTTATGGACGTGATATGCGGGGTTTAATTCGTTTGCACCAATTCAATAAAGTTGAGTTAGTGAAATTAGTAAAACCGGAAAATTCTTTTGATGAATTGGAAAATTTAGTAGGAAGTGCAGAGTCAATTTTACAGGCTTTAAAATTGCCTTATCGGGTGATTAATTTGTGTACTGCTGATGTAGGTTTCGGGGCAACAAAGACTTATGATTTAGAGGTTTGGTTGCCTTCTCCTAGGAAGTATCGAGAGATCTCTAGTTGTTCTAATTGCGGTGATTTTCAAGCAAGAAGGGCGGATATTCGCTTTAAGGAAGCCGGTAAAAAAGGAACGCAGTTTGTGCATACTTTGAATGGTTCTGGTTTGGCCGTAGGAAGGACTATGGCGGCGATTTTGGAGAATTATCAGCAACCAGATGGGACGATTCAAGTACCGGAGGTGTTGCAGGTTTATTTGGGTAGGGAGGTTTTGTAACTGGAATTTTAGACAATTAATTTTAAGTAGTTTGAATTAAAGATTAAGATGTAGTGCTGGCATCTTACCTGTGAGCAAGACGCTTGCACTATAGCTAGTATACATGAACTAATACATCTACCTAGTTACTTACATTCGTGATATATGAAGATCAGAATATATGAAGATCAGACAATTAAGAATTAAAAATTTACGTGGCTTGAGTCATATTGAATGTGGGTTCGATAAACCCACTAATGATGGAGCAAAAAGTCAAATAATGTGGTGCTGATCCATTCAATCATATCAATCATACGCTTATTATGATTTTGTAACGCCGATGTCCTCAGGAGCATGCCAATTTGGCAAAAATAAAAGAATCCAGATTTAATCAAGTGGTTCTTCTGACTCTTGCTCAGA
>ERZ1034419.174-NODE-174-length-11367-cov-42.220385_pt1 | contig 11367 bp, 11 predicted proteins | sample MGYA00520531_ERZ1034419 | MGnify/ENA primary metagenome ERZ1034419 (study PRJEB33736, sample SAMEA104288485) | Azolla nilotica | place: Sudan | collected 1982 | study: EMG produced TPA metagenomics assembly of the PRJEB19522 data set (Is there foul play in the... | reverse complement strand
GAGTTACACGGTTATGTTTGAATTAGTGATCGCAAAGAACACCAAAAATACATAAGATCTAAGACTCTTCATCATACCACAGAGACAACTTTACAAGAGGTCTAATCTGTTTAGAATAAAAAGGGAAAGACTAAATAATTAAGGAAAGACAGATATCCTTGATCAAAAATGAAGTTCTAGTATGTCCCTACTTCTGGAGAATTCCATTACTCATGAAGGATTATTAACTTCTAATCTTTTAAAAGATAGGCTCAAAGAGCCTTCGTACCATGGAGCTATAAAAGTATGTTCATAATGAACTTGTTCATTATGAATTCGTGTATTACGTTCTTTTATGTATAGCACAGTTAAAAAATAACGAATATAGTGATGGTTTATAACTTACAGATATGTGGGGTTTGAGATACTTGAAAGTACAACCTGAAGTCATTTATGTCGATCTTGGCACAGTAGATGATAGAAAATTATTTGATAATGTAGCTAGGAGATTTGGCAATACAGGAGAACAGTTGGCTAAACAAGCTATACTTTGACAAAGTATATAGCATTATTATCTATTTGGAAATAGAAACTGCTCTCTAGAAGTAGAGATAGAGGCATTAAAAGAGCAACGATAACAACTAAATATTAATTTTCATAAAGGGACTATTACTCAGTTTAGAAAAACATTTGGAAGAGATACTGCTGAAACAGCAGTAAATTAATCTTGACAGATATGAATTTATAATAGCAACTTCTAACCAACGTTGAACAGCGTCTTTAAGTATTTATAATAAATGTTTGTAGTTTTCCCCTAACGTATAATATCCTGGGAAAGCTCGTACACAAGCACACCACACACCCTCTTATTCCCAAATAAGTGCTTTAATTTTCATTTATAATTCCTCCAAATAGCAATATAGACGGCCGAAAATTTACAAAGGATTCTGTGTCTGGCTTTCCATAGTGTTAAGATTACGAAAGAGCCAAGGAAAGAATTAGGGTTGGGAATAGTAACTGATAGGAACTATCCATGAAGATGTTGATGACTAATTCATAACTTACCTCATATCCATAACATTTATGAAATTGGTAAAACTAATGAACCAATTCCTAATGTGACTAAACCACAAATAGTAATAATTACTTGTTTGTAAATTCGGGAATTTAGGGGAAATCTCTGTTGAGCTACCCAGAACTTTTTACCAGTCTAATGATGTTTTCAACAAAAATACCCTTGCTGGAAAACTGTTTGTTTCGTGCCTTTTGTTCTGAGTCGGGATCCCATAATCGCTATCATGTTTTTCTGCCTGTTCAAGGAGACTAGTAGGCAAAACATTTCCTAATATCTCTAGCCAGTAATGAAATGTATCCTTTGCTTCCGTTTTGGATATGCTGAAATGCAAACCTAAAACCTCAAATGTTGGCATTCTTGCCAAATAGAAAAAGCATAGATATACCTCTTCTTTTATCTTTAGTTTCTGTTTCCGCCCTCCTCATTTGTAATTTATACGTATTTTTTTACTTTCTATCTCAGTTTGAAGTTTTTCATGCTGCATTTCAGCTTGGACTAACAAGTCTTAAAACTGATGGTTAGTTATTCCCAGTATTTGTTCTGTAGGATGTGGATATTCTTGAATATAATTAAGTGGATTTTTCCTTTTAGTAAACGCTCAATATTCCCTTCTAGAATTTTTTCAACACCAAGTTAATTTTCCGGACAGGTCTATTTATGTCTTGCTTTACTGTATCGAATAAATCCTTCGGTTCATATCTCTCTGTTAGCAGTAATCTATTCACACTTTCATGTGAAACGTTTTCTAATATCTCTGCCAATCTACAACATCGCCCTACTTTGGTTCTGATAGCAATAACAGAGTATAATGTTCCAGATTGCATTCTGCTGTAGAAGGTTTGGTTATTTCTCTAATTCTCCGATACCTGCTAAGTAAATGATATTTTTATCACTACACCATTTTGCTGCTTTGTCAATGCGTAAGTCCTAAATAAGACGTTTTAGACTATGGTAATAACTGGATTCTCCACTGCGTTTAATATTGCTTTGTAGGTATTGGATATAGTTGGTAAATTCCATTATGAGTAGCAGCACATTAATAGATAATTTTAATTTGACAATAGCATAAAAATATTTTACCAATAAACAGTTTATTACTACATTCAGTAATACCTTATTACTAATTCTGCAAAAAGCGAAATAGAGATAATTAAATTATTCCCTAAACTTTAAATCTCCGTAAAATCTCGACCACCTCTAATTGAGAAATTAGCGCTAGCTGAAATTCCACAAGCAATAAAATTAGCAAATTTCTCATCTCTAGGGAAATCTACTTTCCTAGGAACATCAATCTGTTTGGTTGAATTCTGAATGAGATTTAACCATATTTCTTTCTGAATATCTGTTAGTCTTAAATTTTAACCTACATGTATTTAATACATGCTGATACTCTGCTAAGTTTCCTTCTGAAACTACCCATTGATAATCAGCCCGATTAATAATCCAGTTAATAACAGATTCTAATTTTCTTCCCGAGATGGCCGCAAAAACTAATATTTTTTATCTATAAAAACTATCATTTTCCTCTCAGGTAAGCTGCAATCTCCTCATCAATTTCTTTATCAGAATAAAGGGTTATTAGCCTACAATAGCTGGGTTTATTGATATATTTTGCTAGATTATTCAGCCAATTTTTGTCTCTGTAGATCTGCTTGTTAATTCTTCTTTATTTCCTGCATGATTTTAATTTTTTCCTCTAATAATTTCTGTGCTGCTCCTCCTAAGAGAATTGTAATTTTTTGACATTCCTAATTGAGCTACTATCTTTCTACTAAAAGCTTTGAAGCATCGTTAATCACTTGATTAGGTGTTCTATATTTCCCGATTATTAACTATTCTTGCAATAATTTTTCCTGTTCTGAATCCCGAATAATTTGTATTATTTTATCCCAGTTTTACTGTTTCTCTATAATTAGAACCCTTACAAAGCCGCAATTCTCTCATCTATCTATACTTTCTCTTTCTTCTATTGTTCAAAGTTTACCCCTTTAATCTAGGAATTTTTGCACTAATTTATAGTTTTCTTTAATCAAAGATTTTTTCCATAAATCATTTTTTCCTGTACAAATTCCATAATTCTATTTTTGGGTTTCTTCACAAATCAAAAAAATAGGGACGGTATTAACCATCCCCATCAACTTTACATCTAACCAAAAAACACCTTACAGGTGTGGTACAAACTGTTGCTGATCAGGAAAAACAGTATACTCAGCCACAATTTGACGGAACTCTTCACCATCAATGGTTTCTTTTTCAATCAACAAATCAACCAAGCGGTCTGTAACACTGCGATTTTCACGGATAATTTTCTTTGCATTTTCGTAGCACTCTTCTGCAATTGATCTGACTTGAGCATCAATACGAGAAGCTATAGATTCAGAATACTCTGACCTGGTTGTCCAATCACGACCCAGGAATACTTCACCTTGTTGACTTTCCAGTGACAGGGGTCCTAAATCAGACATCCCAAACCGTGTTACCATTTGTCGTGCCATTCCTGATAACTGCTGCAAGTCTCCACCTGCACCGGTTGTCACTTCCGCAGCACCAAAGATTACTTCTTCCGCAGCACGACCACCCAAAGCACCTGTAATTCTGGCTTTAAGTTGGGAACGGGAAATTAATCCTTGTTCTTCATTGGGAGTAAACCAGGTTAAACCCTGTGCTTGTCCTCTGGGAATTAGAGTTACTTTTTGTACTGGGTCATGGTCTTTTAATAAAGTACCGACCAAAGCATGTCCGATTTCATGGTAGGCAATCAAACGCTTACTCTTGCTGTCTAGCAAGGGAGTACCTTCCATCCCAGCTACCACTCTGTCTACTGCATCATCAATTTCTAGGAGAGTAATTGTATCTTTGCGTCTTCTAGCAGTGAGAATGGCTGCTTCGTTAAGGAGGTTGGCTAAATCTGCACCTGTAAAGCCAGGTGTGCGACGGGCGATCGCATCTAAGGATACACTAGGATCCAATTTCTTATTGCGGGAATGGACTTCTAAAATTTCCAAACGTCCTTTAATGTCCGGTGCATCAACTGTCACCTGTCTATCAAAACGACCAGGACGCAACAATGCAGAGTCTAAAACATCAGGACGGTTGGTAGCAGCAATAATAATAATCCCTGTGTTACCTTCAAAACCATCCATTTCTGTTAATAGTTGGTTTAAGGTTTGTTCTCTCTCATCGTTACCACCACCAATACCTGCACCCCGTTGTCTACCTACTGCGTCAATTTCATCAATAAAGATGATACAGGGAGCGTTATCTTTAGCTTTCTTGAACAAGTCGCGGACACGGGAAGCACCTACACCGACAAACATTTCTACAAATTCAGAACCAGAGATTGAGAAAAATGGTACACCAGCTTCGCCTGCGATCGCTTTAGCTAGTAAAGTCTTACCAGTACCTGGAGATCCAACTAACAGTACACCTTTAGGAATACGAGCGCCCACAGCAGTAAATCTTTCCGGCTGTTTAAGGAAAGTTACCACTTCCTGTAATTCTTCCTTCGCTTCCTCAATTCCCGCCACATCGTCAAATTTTACTCCGGTTTTCGCTTCCATTTGGAATCGAGCACGAGATTTACCGAAATTCATTGCTTGGCCAGGTCCACCGGGAAGATTATTAGAACGACGGAACAAAAAGAATAAACCAGTAATCAATAAAACTGGGAAGACAAGATTACCCAACAAACCCCAGATAGCACCATCATTGCGAATAGGATGAGCATCAAAAATAACTTTGTGTTCTTTGAGTTTATTGATTAACTCAGGTGAGTTAATAGGTAAATCTACCCGCCAGCGTTGAACACGGTTTTCAATATCTTGGTCATTAGCTTCAATAATTGCAGTTCTACCGCCATCATACAGATCTACATTGGTAACGCGATCAGCATCCAAGTATTCTAAAAAGCGGCCATAAGTCATGCGGGTACTAGCTGCATTTTTACTTGTGTCAGCAGGAGCGTTTGTAAAAGCACCTTGCCAGAAGAAAAAGCCAATTACTAAAGCCAGCACTGACCATAGTGCTACGACTCTCCAAGAGAATTTCATCTTTTAATTTGCCTCTAGATACCAATAGGACTGCTTTGTAACGGATGTTTATAAATCCATTTTGGAATTTCAGCCATAATACTGTCGTTTGCCTATGGGCTATTCATTAAGTTTATCAAGAATCTTAATTAAATTTAACTTAATTCTAATATTAATGCTGCCAGTGGGAAAAAATTAGGGGAAGATGGGGGTGATGAGGAGAATGTTATTTACCAATTACCATTCTTCCCTGTGTACGAGGCGCTACGATTACCGCTTTTTCCTGAACAATAAAAGCAAGCTCCTGGATTTATCAGTGGGGTGAATCCCTTCAGGTGATTCCTGCTGGACGCTAATCGGTAAGCACAGCAATGCCCGTAGGGGTTTACAGTAGTAGCGTGAGTTAAGGGTTTACATCGATGCTAAGAAGCAACTGTCTGGTATTTTTTAGCGTAGTATGTCTTTGATAGCTTGTTAAAACTGCATCTTAAAACTGCATAATGTTATTTAAAACGAGAATAAGCTTCAATATTACTTAACTTCTGTAATTTTCAACTTATAGGGTATATATTTGCCTTTTTCGTAAAAACCAACCCAAATTTGGTAAGTTCCCTGCAACCATTCACCGACAATACCAGGATTTTTCCCATCCAAATAATCATTGCACCAATTACCACCAGGGCGTTTAATAATGATTATGGTGTCTGCTGGGCTTTCTACTTGCAACTTCAAGTAATCGAATTTGCTGGTTAGCTTGAGAGTGTGATCTGGCGTCTTATCTATAAACCTACTACACGAACCTGTGGAAATTTCACTCCTGTGGAAATTTCACTTGCTCTGTTGACTTTGCTGGCTGGAACTGAACCGCCACTCATACCCCGCACTTTTAAAGGATCTGGGCAGAATTGCCCATTCATGGTTATATCTCCAAAAATTGGAGCTTCTTCAGCATCAACAAGATGATGAATCATAGTTGTGATGACCAGGCTACAGGCTAAGTATTATCAACGATAATCTTCTATCAAGAGGTCTTGTTAGCATTGTATTAAATTTTTTTCTAAGTTTATTTTAAAACATAGGATATTAAAAATTTAGTTCCGAATGGGCGGAAGAAGGAGACAGTTATAAGTTATCACTCTCACCCTAAGAGTGATGCCTACCGCAAGCTGCACGAAGAATGCTTTAGCAAAACCTCAGTCGGTCTTAGGGAAACCCTAAGACCGACTGACTCACCTGTCACCTGTCACTTAATTAGCAGCTGAAATTGCTTGATTTAAACGTTGTTTATCTAAACTAATCTGATTGAGTAATAGCCATGATTGGATCAGGTCTGGTCCATGTACATCTCCGGTTAAAGCTGCTCTGAGTGATCGCATGACTAAACCTTTTTTTACCTTCTGCTCTTTTACCACTTGCTTAATAATATCCTGAGCAGCATCAGCTGAAAGTTGCGGTTGATTTTCTAAAGCTATCATAATAGCTGTTAGGGTCGCTTTCGCCCCTTCTTGCTGGAGTTGAGTTGAACCTTCCTCGGTAAATTCTACCCCTTCAGTAAAAAATATTTTGGTCATGGGAACAGCATCCACCAATCGCGTTAGACTAGCAGCAATTAAACTAACTAGTTGTTCTAACCAAGGACGCTCCCTACCATAAGTTAATGAATATCTAGCTTCTTGCCAAAATGGGATGAGTAAATCTGTCAGATGAACAACGGGCATATTATGGATGTATTGGCTATTAATCCAATCTAGTTTATCCCAGTCAAACTTCGCACCAGCTTTATTTACGCGGTCAAAGGTAAATTCTCTAGCTGCTGATTCTAAGGTAAATATTTCCTGAGTAGAATCTGGGGCTGACCAACCTAACAAAGTCATATAATTTACCAAACCTTCCGCAGTAAAGCCCATTTTTTGAAAGTCAGAAATAGAAGTTACTCCATCTCTTTTAGAAAGTTTGCGCCCTTCTTGATTCAAGATCAGTGGTGTATGGGAAAATTCGGGAGTTTTTGCACCCAAAGCTTCATACAAAAGAATTTGTTTGGCTGTATTGGCGATATGGTCTTCACCACGAATGACATGAGTGATTTCCATATCAATGTCATCCACAACGACGACAAAGTTATATAGTGGTTGACCAATACCGTCAGCACAAGCGCGTGCTATTACCATATCACCACCCAGATCACTGCCACGCCAAGACATTTGACCCCGTACCAAGTCATTCCAGACAATTTCTCGGTTATCTTCAATTATGAAGCGAATTACAGAGGAGCGTCCTTCCGCCTCAAAAGCAGCGCGTTGTTCTGGGGTGAGATAACGGTGACGATTATCGTAGCGGGGTGCTTCATTTCTCACTTTTTGTGTTTCCCGCAGCGCGTCTAATTCTTCGGAAGTTGTGTAGCAGCGATAGGCTAATCCATGATCCAACAGTTTCTGCACTGCTTCTCTGTAGAGTTGCAAGCGTTGAGATTGGAAAAATGGACCTTCATCCCAGTTTAATCCTAACCAGCGCAGTCCGCTGAGGATGTTATCGGTGTATTCAGGGCGGGATCGCTCTAAATCTGTATCTTCAATGCGGAGAATAAACTTCCCATAATGGTGACGGGCAAATAAATAATTGAATACAGCAGTTCTCGCTGTACCAATATGCAAATTTCCAGTAGGACTAGGAGCAATACGAACTCTTACAGACACAGTTAATTCTCACTATTAAAGCAAAATAAGTGCTGAGTACCTAGTCCTGAGTTATAAGCATTCATTAATGAAAACTAGATTAAGGTATTCAAATCATCTGGACTCAGCACTTTCTAACGGGACTGACGGGGCTCGAACCCGCAACTTCCGCCGTGACAGGGCGGTGCTCTAACCAATTGAACTACAGTCCCTTGTTGTTTTCAATTTTATTATTGCCTCTTATTTTTTACTTGTCAAGTAATTGGGAGCAAAAATATTGTTATTTTTTTGATTTAATCTTCCTCATAACCTTAAATCAGACCATATCCTGCATATTATCGATTAGGCGCTTAGTATCTGAAATAGATTTGCTTGTATTTCCCCTTTAATAACTTTTTGCTGACTTGGGGTTGTGAAGAGATTTTGCTGACTTGGGGTTGTGAAGAGAATGGTAGTTGCTGAGTTTGTCGAACCCAGGTTTTCAAGTTTTGTTCTTGTGCTGGATGGAACTGCGGAGAATATTGGCACATTTATAGGGGGTTCTAGAGTGAAGAAAACCAATTGCTCAGAGTGAGTAGTTGTCAACGTGGAACCATCTAGAGATTTTGGGGATTTTACATATCCAGCTACCAGGGTAGCCATTTGTGTTCCAATTGCTGATTGGAAAGGACTGTTATCCATAGCAACATCGGGTGGGGGAGGTGATAAAGATAAACTGGTTGTAAGCCTTACTACGGGAGCGATTTTTAATTTCATGTTCGGGTAACATTAGCCACAGAGAAACGATAGATCCTGTTGCAGCATCTATAAGCTGAAGAAAAACAATTTCTTGAATGCGTTTATTTTTAGGCCAGGTAAATCCCCCATATTGATTGGTCATTTTTACTAAGTTTCCAGAAGTCACAGAATTATCAAGCAGGAATTTTGTCTCTAGGTTTGTGATTTTGGTTTTTTGGATATATTGTTATATATCGGCCAATACCTTTAGGATTTCACCCATATTTTGGGGAAGTTGATTTGGTTTTTTCTCCCGAAAATTTATGATTAAGTTATTTAACTGCTGGGGGATTTGTACATAATAATTCACATCTACAATCACTCTTGGATTTTCAAATAGATGTGCCTTATACCAACTAATAAAATATTCTCTTTGTGTTTGCTAAGGTTTTTACTCTGTCAGCATCTCAAACATCATTACAGCTAAAGTATAAATATCAGAGCGACTGTCTAATTTTACTCCGTATAATTGTTCTGGAGAACAATAGGGTAAAGTTCTGTTAAATCCTCTAGTATTAAGTCGTGTAGACGAGTTTAAAGGCTTGGCAATACCAAGGTCTATAATTTTTACCAGTTGTCCTGAAATTGGATCAGGAATCATGATTATATTAGCTGGTTTCATATATCTATGAACTAGATGGTAATTTTCTCAATCCATGGAAATGCCTTGATGAACACACTATAAACCTAAAACAATTTGGCGTATTAGAGTCAGAAATATAGGCAGAGTAATAAGAATTAAATATTTTAAACTTTTGCCAGATAAATATTCCATCACATAATACGCCTTCCCACTTCTACTCACACCATAATCATAAGCTCGCACAATATGTATACTCTTCTGCCTCAACGCAGCACTCAAAAGAGCTTCACGGTTAAACCTGGCTTGAACTTTGGGATTAGCTACCGTTTGAGTTAAAAATTCTATCGCAACTGGTTTGCCTCCTAGCAAGACATCATGCGCTAAAAAAAACTCAACCCATGCCACCTTTACAAATTAATTATTTAAGTTCATAGCAGCTTGCAGGCAAATTCTGATTTTCTGGGCAGGCAAATGATTTTTTGTAGTTAAATAACCTCTATGTAGTTAAATAACCTCTAATTGAACGTAAATTATTGGAAAGAATTACGGTTTATTTGCCAAATCATACCGATTTAAATATATGAAATAATTTAGCTGCCCAAGACTTGGAAAATATAGTTAGTTTTTTAGAGTCAATATTTGATTTTCCAATGACTTATATTCTTGATTTCTCATACTTATTTTGAGCATCTTTTCTGGTTGTTCAGAACAACTAATTTCATAGCCATTTTTACTGAAACTTATAATATCTGATAGATATTGACACTGTCTAAGCCTCAGCGAAAAGGTCATCATATGATTATATTTATGAGGGTTATTACTGGTAATAAATAGCAGATGACAGTGGCTAACCCCTGATAGATAAAGCAATATTTCTTCTGTGGTATCTTTAGTATCCGAGTAGTTAGATAACCTTCTAATAGAACCAGATTTATCATCACATAAAATTGTGATCTACAACACCATTGAATGTTCAATCTACTAAATACATTCATTAGTATGCGTTTTATTTTTAAGCTTGACAATTTCAGCTTGAGGTAACATTGCCCACAAAGTTGGTATGTTGACTTTTCCCATATGTAAAAGATGGGGAAAATAAATTGATTCGAGTAGTTTGTTCTTATTCGAATATTTCTACCAACATTATTTTTCAGAAATTGTCCTTAAAGGTACTGATTTTACATTAGGATTTAGCTGTAATTATTCACTATTATGAATAGCATTTTCTTGAGGTTGTGTGTTAATTTTTCCTAAAACTTCATCTGTTTGAGAGTTATTCTCCGTAAATATCCCATTATATAAAATGGTACTCCTTCATTAGAAATACCATAGGTCAATACATAGGTAATATGTGAACTCTTTTTTCCTACCTAATTGAGCGCCGATAAAGATTTCTCTCCCAAAGCTTTCAGCTAACTGTGTGTTGGCTATACTCAAAGAGAGAATCTTAACAGCAAATAACACACAGTTATTGGTGATATCTTCTGCAAGATAAACTCTTCCCATGCCTCCGGCACCGAGTAAATCTCTGATTAAATAGCGACTATTTAATGATTTTCTGATGTAAATGTCTTATGGTATTTGGTACTAATTTATATACTAGTTGTTATATTCCACTACAAGATAAATGGATATTTCCTAAAGCATACTTTAGCTAATTTATTACAGCTATTATTTTTGACTATTTATAGAAATCTCAATAATGCTATAAAACCAATATTTGAATTGTGAAAGTTTAGAAAACCTAAACCTTGATTCCTATAAACAAGTGATAGGTTACAGGGTTGAAAGTCAACTTTATATCTAGGTTTTATCAACGGATGATGTCCTGCACACCTTGATGCTTGCTATAACAGATTTTAGCTTGTTAAAGTTGGGATAGCTGGCTTCACACCTGTTAATTGATATCACACCACTTTTTTGGTGGGTCAACTCTAATTGATCTTAAGTAACATATTGTAGCAGCTATTGTGTACCTGTAATAATAGGTAAATTATCTATGATCCTGATAGTATAGTGAAGTTATCTTTTCTTATGGTAGTAGTGTATCAAATTTATTTTGATGGATAATGATAAACTTAAAAGTTCTATTCTTCACCCTGCCTGCTTTTACCCGTCATTTTTACCTTGATAGATTAGTACTGCCGCAGAGCAAAAACATATAAATATATGTACATAACTACTAAGAGAGATGAAGGCAGTGATCGCTGATTGTATGAGGTTGAGCAATGAGGCTTTGATGGTAAAGTCATT
>ERZ1034419.173-NODE-173-length-11386-cov-38.213838_pt1 | contig 11386 bp, 13 predicted proteins | sample MGYA00520531_ERZ1034419 | MGnify/ENA primary metagenome ERZ1034419 (study PRJEB33736, sample SAMEA104288485) | Azolla nilotica | place: Sudan | collected 1982 | study: EMG produced TPA metagenomics assembly of the PRJEB19522 data set (Is there foul play in the... | reverse complement strand
TGGATATGAGGTCAGTTATGAATTAGTTATCAACATCTTCATGGATAGTTTCTATCAGTTAATATTCCCAGCCCTGATTCTTTCCTTGCCTCTCTCCTAATCTTAACACTATGGACAGCCAGGCAGAGAATACTTTGTAAATTTTCGGACGTCTCTAATAACTATCGGTCTACCCAACTTTTAAACAGCTAAATTAATACACCGATAATACACAAAGCAGACAAATACCTCATTTTGAGGAGCAGAATCACCACCCAAATTCAAAGAAACACCACCAGGTATAACAGCTTTAGCTTCAGCCACCACCTGATCAGTTGCATCACCCAAAGTTAAATTTGCACCCAGATTAGCACTGATATAAGGGACCCTTTGATTATTCAACCGTTCAATCTGAAAAACATTACCTTGTTGATTAGCTTCACCTGTCACAGTCACTCTGCAAAACCTGGTAATTTCTCCACTCGTGCTTTAATTTCCTTCACGGTTTTATTTAAAGCTGCCAGATTATCACCTTGCAAAGCCAACTGTAAAGGTTTCTGCCCACCAGTATCCACAAATTGAATATCTTCTACACTTGTAGTAACACCAGGTATATTAGGCAAATCAGAATGCAGTTGATCCTGCAAAGCTGAAGTCAAAATTTGACGTTCTTTTTTCAGCTTGACATACAACGTCCCTTTATTCGGCTCACCTTCACGTGAACCCACAGTAATAAACACAGTTTCCATATCAGGAGACTTTCTCACCACTGCTTCCAGTTTCTTAGCAACATCCAGAGAATCATTTAAAGGATTAAGAATAGGAATTGGAGATGATAAAGCAGCGAAAGCAGCAGAAGCAGAGGAATTTATTTGTCCTCTTATGTTCGTTTCTGCTTGTCCCGTTAGCCTTCCTGGTTCTGGTAGTTGTCCTTGTCCTGCTTGAGCCAATTGTCGGGGATCAGGAACACTAGGCAAGGGAGAGGTATAGACAATATTGAATTCGCCTCGGTCAAGTTTGGGAATAAAGCCTTTAGGAATTAGGGGGATCAGGGCTAAACCAGCAACTAAACTGAGAATGGCTAAACCCACAACTAGCCAACAGTGGTTTAATGACCAGGCGAGCAAGTTGTAGTAAATTTGGTCGAATCCGCACCCAAGCTTATTTTCTTGCAGAGGAGAGTTAGATTTTGAGGGTTTGAGCCAATAAATTGCCAGTACAGGGGAGGGGATAAAGTCCGCGCCACTAATAAAGAGGTGAGCATGCCTGCGGAAACATTGATGCCAAAGGGTTTGAAGAATTGGCCAACTACGCCACCCATCAAACCAATAGGCAGAAATACCGCAACTGCTGTGAAAGTGCCTGCGGTGACAGTTAAACCAATGTCATTAGTAGCTATCAGGGCTGCTTGGCGCGGAGTTTCCCCATCATCAATGTGCACATGATGTTTTCGACATCAACAATGGCATCATCTACAATAGAAGCAATTACCAAAGCTAAAGCCAAAAGGGTAATTGTTTCTAAGTTAAAGCCATAGATCGCCATGACGATAAATGTCCCTAACAAAGAAATGGAAATTGCTCAAGCAGAAATTAGAGTAGCTTCCCAGTTCCACAAAAATGGAAAGATCACCACCACAGATAAAATCATTGGTTCGATCAGTGCATCTATGCTGGAATCGGTAGCATTGCGGATATATTCAGCTTGAGTAGCAGCGAGGGTGAGGGTGACATCTTTGAGGCTAGTCCTCAGTTTCTGCACTTCTTTCTCTACCCGACTCACCACTTCTAATGTGTTAGCATTACCTTTTTTAATGACTTGAAATGCTAGGGTATCTTTGCTGTTAAATCTGACTAATGTACCTAGTGATGGGAGTCCAGCGGTAGCTGTGGGTGGAGGTGCGGTGTTCCCATCTCCTAGCAGTGAGATTTTCAGGACTGCTGGTATTTGTGTGATCGCTGGCACTATTTTATATTTTGCCAGTTTCTGTAAATCATTTAAATTTCCTGATTTACTCTCAATCGCATAGCTAACAGCTGCTCACTCATTCAAGTTCAGAGGAATTATTTTATAATTTGCCTATTTAGGCAATTTCAACTGCTTAACTATATTTTCGGTGTTGCTAGTCGATTTTTCTAAATTCGTTCCTACAGGAAATGACAAGCTAACGGCAGTTTGACCAGGATAACTTGAAGAACGAATATTGTCTAGTCCTGCCAGTGATTTTAGGCTTTCTTCTATTGGTTTAGTGAGTTTGTCCTCTGTATCCAGGGCTAATGTCAGCGGTGCTTGGGCGACCACCACCACCGGAAAGGTAATATCTCGACACAACACAAAGGATATTTGAGGGAACTGAAGGCCAAAACTCCAGCTACCGTTACACCTATCCAAAAACATACAGTCAACCACGAAAAGTCAATAGCCAATTTGGAAATATTGAAACGTTCGCGTGCGGATTTTGAGCTATTAGTCTGTTCCATCTTGGAAATTCAATTATCGTGCGACTGACACAATCATTTAGTCATGCTACAGTAATTGACCCAAGTTTGACAATTTTCAGCTACACCATAATCTGTGTGTGGACGTTTATAAGGTGGATGTAAACCCAATACAATTAGATATCACCAAAATAGTAATAATCTATGGAATAGTAAATAGTAATAATCTATGGAATAGTAATAATCTATGGTAAAAGGAAATGAGGATAGATTTTTAACACCCAAAAATGGGTGCTATACTGAATCATATTGAAGAGAATCAAAAAGAAACACAGAGGTTAAAGCCTATCCCTTCGGGACACTGCGTGAACCCGGAGCGTGGTGTAGGCTCTGAGATTCTTCACTATCTATTTCAGAGACGCTCCGCAAACGTTCAGAATGACACTTTTAAACCGTTTTTAGTATAGTTGCAGTTCCTAAATTGTACCAGAGTCAAAAATCCCCTGCCTGGGTAGACATGGGGACTGTAAATGGATAGCCTTACATCAAAAGTGGATTAACCAGCTAGATTTGCAGCAGCAAATTCCCAGTTAACCAATTGATCTAGGAAATTTTTGATGAATGCTGGACGAGCATTTCTGTAGTCGATGTAGTAGGCGTGTTCCCAAACGTCTAGGGTGAGAAGTGCCTTTTTACCATGGGCTAGGGGGTTCTCTGCGTTGGGTGTCTTGATCACCTTGAGTATGCCACCATCATCAATCAACCAAGCCCAACCGCTACCAAACTGGGTTGCAGCGGCGGTAGAGAATTCTTCTTTGAATTTGTCAAAGCTACCAAAATCTTTGTCAATCCTAGCAGCTAGTTCGCCTGTGGGTGTGCCACCACCTGCGGGTTTGAGTGAGTTCCAAAAGAAGGTGTGGTTCCAAACTTGAGCCGCGTTGTTGAAGATACCAACTTTAGAGGAGTCCTTGAAGGAAATTTGGATTACTTCTTCGAGGGACTTATCAGCAAGTTCTGTAGCATCGGTGAGTTTGTTGAGGTTATCTACATAAGCTTTGTGATGCTTACCATAGTGATACTCAAAGGTTTCACCTTTCATGCCATAAGGCTCTAGAGCATTAAAATCGAAAGGTAGGGGCAGCTGTGTAAATGCCATGTTTTAAAGTCCTCTCTTTACTGTTTTCCAATTGAAAGCTATTGCCGAAATTCAGGAAATTACAGGTTTTCTATTCAGCAGTTTTACATCCTTAATACTGGGATATAAAACTTAACATGGTTATTTTACTACTAAATTGAACCACCTCAATCTAAAATCTCAACACCAATTAAAAATTAAAAATTGAGAAAGTACAATTTCATCAGGGTTGGCGGTTTTTAATCTGCTGCTCTCTTTTTTCCAGCTGGGATAAAGTCCAAAATTGGCACGGTCAACTAGTGCTTTACAGAATTTCATTCATAAATAATGGTTCCCCAAAATGCACATATCCAGTATAATCAGTTTTTCCCAAGGATAGGTTAAAGTTAATTAAAGAGCAACAGCACATTCTTGTTATTTTGGAATTTTACCAACTTTGGTAAGGAATTGAATATTTGACAGTTAATCTCAACTTATATGATGGAGAGTTGTTTATAGTTGCTGATTTTTGGGATTTTTTTCATCTATCTTTGGTTAGATGAAGGATTATTCAAACTATCTGTATTTTTGAATACAAAAGTTATTTATAGGCTATTGAATATTTCTAATTCTTACCTGATCTCATGTCCATTTGAATATCTACAACAGGGAGCAGGGAATAGGGAACAATTCAAAATTCCTGCTTCCTGCCTATTCAAATTTTAGACCAACAAGAAATTATTGAAATTACAACTGAGATACACACCTTTGGTAATAATTAACAATTTGCATTGCTACTTCAGAGGGGCTAAGTCCATCTGTTTCAACTTCTACCGCATCTGCTGCTTTTTGCAAGGGAGAAATTTTGCGAGTGCTATCTTTGTAGTCGCGTTCTGCAATATCCCGTTCAAGTTTTTCTAAACTCACTTCAGCTTGACCTTGTTTTGTAAAGTCTTGCTGACGACGGCGTGCACGTTCCCCAACAGAAGCAGTTAAGAAGATTTTAACTTCTGCATCAGGGAAAACATGAGTACCAATGTCCCGGCCTTCAGCTACTAAACCACCTCGTTTACCCCAGCTTTGCTGTTGTTTTACCAGTGCTTTGCGGACTGCACTTTGAGCAGCGATCGCAGATACTTGTGATGTTACCTCAATGGTGCGAACTTCTTGAGTCACATCTGTATCATTAATCCACACTCGCACAGGAGTTTCCAGATTATGACTGGGAGTAAGTTCAATTTTACACTGGTTGGCTAATTGAGCGATCGCACATTCATCATCAATAGCAATACCTTTTTGCAGCACCAGCCAGGTGATTGCACGGTACATAGCACCCGTATCTAAGTACACTAAACCTAACTGGGTTGCCACTTGGCGAGCTACCGTAGATTTACCAGCACCAGCTGGCCCATCAATAGCGATGATAGGTTGGCGTAGCCCGTCGTAGACATCGCACAAAATGGTATTATCAATTAACCGTGTAGAACCAAGACGGGCTGCGATCGCCAGCATTCCTTCCTCGTCAACTTTTGCTAAAAACATCAATGTATTTGGTTCCACCAATTCAATATATTCAACATAGACAGTGCTGATCTTTGCGATTTCTTGCCACACCAATGCCACCAGCTGGCTGCTGTTGCGATCGCCAGCACGAAACGCCGCTTCAGCTTGCTGCAAGCCTTTATATAACACTGTTGCCTGCTCTTTTTCTGTTGCAGTCAAATATTGATTACGAGAACTCAAAGCCAAGCCAGACGCTTCCCGCACCGTTGGACAAGCAACAATCTCAACTGGCAAGTTTAAATCAGCCACCAGACGCTTAATAATTGCCAGTTGCTGGCCATCTTTTTGACCAAAGTAGGCTCGGTCAGGCTGTACCAAATTGAAAAGCTTGGTGACAATTGTCGCCATACCTTGAAAATGACCCGGCCGATATCTACCACACAAGCTACTTATCATACCAGATGGAGGGATTACTTGTGTAACTTGAGTTTTTTGTATATTCTTCTGAGGAATTCCCATTTCTTCCGGAGTAGGGGCAAAAATCGCATCAACTCCAGCTTGTACACACAATTCCTGATCCTGCTCTAGAGTCCGGGGATAGCGTTGATAATCCTCCTTCTGTCCAAATTGCAGAGGATTGACAAAAATACTCACAATCACCGTAGAATTCTCTTGCCTAGCCTTTTCAATCAGACTAAGATGACCTTGATGTAACCCTCCCATAGTCGGTACTAGACCAATCTCTGAGGGATACCAAGTAGTCTGATCGTCAAATAATAACTCGTCTGAAAGCTTGAGATTGCTCTCCCAACGACGTTGATTTAAATAACAGCGTAAAGCTGCAACTGTAGTCAGCAGGCGCACAAAATACCCCTAGTTCTTGATCCTCTCACCCGTTAGTTTATATCTGAAACTGCGGTTAGGGATTAATCAACTAGGGGTATTTAAGTGAAAAGCGAAAAAAGAGCAGAGATTTTAGAAGGGTATGGGTGTAAGGTGTAGGGAGTAGGGGCGCAGAGGAAAAAAATGTATTTATTACCTTCTGTCTCTTGCCTTTTGCCTTTTGCCTTCTGATAGCGCAGCGTGGCGCAAGCCATACTCCTGAATATTATCTTCCCAACACCTCAAGCCGCACTGGCGCAATACCACTCCCAATCATCCCTAAAAGTCGGGCTGCACCAGCAGAAAGATCAATAATTCGACCACCAATGTATGGACCTCGGTCATTAATTCGCACAACTACCGAGCGACCATTACGGGTGTTAATAACACGTACCTTTGTACCCAGAGGTAGACTGCGATGAGCTGCTGTCATAGCTTCGGGATTGAATCTCTCACCACTGGCAGTTTTATTACCAGACCAATCATAGCCATACCAAGAAGCCATGCCTTTGAAGTTAATTTTCACTCGACCAATGGCAATCTGTTGGGGTAGCTTTGGTATTGATCCTGATGTACTTGCTGGTGAATTAGCAATTTCGCTGATGGGAGATGCATTACCTATCAGTCTCCGCAGACGATTAGTTGCTTGCAGGGCATCTTGGGCAAGATTTTTGGTAGTATCTGCTAATCGCGTACCTTCATTGACTTCTACCAATTCTTTACCGTCAATTTTGATTGTGTAGCGATCTAATTGCTGTATAACAGAGGAGCCTTTATCCTGGGCTTTATTGTTGACTGAAGATTTTTCCTCTGTTTTCCAGCTGACGGTAATTTGGCTTGCGTCTGCGTTTTCGCGAATCAGCTGATTAATTCTAGAGGCTACTACGCTGGCTCTTTGAACTGGATCATTGGCAATGGGGCTGAAAGATTTGCCCACATCCATGACATTTCCCATGCTTGCGGCCTTTGCTGAATTACTAGCAACAAGGGCATAAGAATCTACGCCTCCAGCTTTTCCAATTGCTCCCATTTTTGTATCTGTGTTAGCAACTGGGGTAGAACTGAGAAAAGTCAGAACGGGAATATCCCGGATGTAAAGGGTTGCCGCCTGATTGCCTTCAACGCCGTGAGGATGAATTTCTGTCTTCAGAGCATCCAAAGTAGGTTTCTGTTCAGGGGACTGATACTCTCCTACTTTCACTGCATCAGCCATAACAGATGCTTGGGAAACGGGAGGGTTGTCCTTAGCGGTTTGAGTACGACCCACTGAAGGTAAACCTGAAATAGCCACAGACAGGGCGACAATAGTCCACAAATGTCTTTGATTCATGCGTCCGATTTTAAAGCGACTGTAGAACTTAAGTTTTATAATGTGTGGGTTTTTCACTAGTGATAGTGATAGCCCGGAAAACTCGAACTTGTTCCGCTTTCACTTTTTGTTTATAACTGCAACAGAGTAACACGAACCTTTTGGGTTGGGGATCAGGGTTTTAGCGTAAGTCTTGAGTCAGGCTCTCAAATTTCCATTCACATTTCTAGGGTCAAACCTTTTTCAAATCAGGTTTCTGGCTTTGTAACATTTTTTTTCGGGATATCAATAATTTTTTATGAAGGTTTAATATAAGGTCACATTTGTTCAAGGTGAGTAATATCTTAAGACTTAAGTAATGAAATCTACTTGTTTTGTAATTAATTTAACTTGCACTTGATGCTTGTTTTGGTCAAAATTAACTTGACCAATTCCACTTTTCCGGTTTCAGAGAGTTGAAAAATATTTATTACAATTCCCACAATTATCATATTTAATTGATTTATGGGCGGAATCATACAATTTTACAAAGATTGATTATTGATTTTTGAATAAGTAGAATTTAGTTAGGACTATGGAATTCACTGAAAGATATAGTATATAGTTTTTATTTAAAATAAAGTAGTTATTCTATTGCCAAATTAGCCTTTATCCCCATTAGTATTTTATCTCTTCACAAAAAAATAATTCATGAGACAATAAAAAAGACTCGCAAACTTGAAAAAGCAATTTGTATTTGTATAAAAAAAAATCAGTAGCTTTTTTACTCCCACTCATCGATCAAGTCTGCTATTTATTAGCAAGTTATCAGCTTCATGGTAAACTTAGGAGATTTAGAAATAGTTTCACCAGCATTTTCAGAAGTTCTCAAGGATTTGCATACCAGTACAAATCTCTGCAAGCAGGTACAGTAGCGAACTATATTCCTGAACTAGCTAAGGTAAACCCCGACTTATTTAGCATGTGTATTGTTACAGTAGATGGTTAAACTTACGAAGTTGGTGATTATGAACACTATTTATAATTAAGTCAATTTCCAAAGTACTTGTATATGGACAAGCTTTAGAAGATCATGGACAGGATTATGTGTTAACTAGAGTAGGGATAGAAGCGATAGGAGACGCATTTAACGCTATGTTCCTAAATCAACAATCAAAGCGCCTATATAACCCAATGGTCAATGCTGGGGCTATAGCTATTACCAGCTTAATCAAAGGTTTGGGTCCTACTGAACGCCTGAATCGGTTATTAGATATGTATCGGCGCTATATTGGTCGGGATGTGTTTGTGGATATTTCAGTATTTACTTCCGAACGCAGTACAGGACACTATAACGGTGCTACAGCTGATTTGATACTCAATTTTGGCATGATTGACCAAAATATAGAAGAATATCTGGATTTATATTTTCAATAATGCTATGTAATAGTTAATCGTCGAGACTTGGCAGTTATGGCAGCTACACTGGCTGATAAAAGGATTAACCCCATTAGAAAGGAGAAAGCGGTAGATAATTGTTATATCTAAAGATATATTAAGTGTGATGTACACCTGTGGGATGTATAACTTTGAAGGTGAATAGGCTTATAAAGTGGGAATTCCAGCCAAAAGCGGCGTTTGTGGGGGAATTATTGCTGTTGTTCCTGGCCAGATGGGGATTGGTGTGTTTTCACCTCTATTATGATGTGTGGGATAACAGTGTACGGGGGGTGAAGGTGTACAAGGAGTTGTCGCAACGCTTGGGGTTACATGTGTTTGACTGTTCCAAGGGGTGAAGGGGAAATTACATCTATATCATCTATATAGAGATGGGGGTGGGAGGATGGCCAAGGAAACTAAAGATTTCTCGTGCTTCTATCTAAAAGGAGATATCTTCGTTTTTTAAAAAAAAATACACTCCTTGATACTTACCATTTATATAGTCTTATATTTTTGTAATCTGTATCTCCTATTTCTAGGTTTATTCGGTAGGTGCAATATGTGAGTTGAAGGGAATCAAGCAGCGTCAGAATATGAAAATTAGTTTTATTAAATGTGATTTTTCCTGCTTAAACTTCTGACATATCTAAAACATCTTTAATTAAAGACAGTAAGTGTTCGCCACTGGCAATAATAATATCTAAATTCTCTTGTTGTTCAGTGTTGATAGTCTGATCTCCCTGCATTAATTGAGTAAATCCCAAAATGGCGTTAAGGGGTGTTCGCAATTCATGACTCATATTTGCTGAAAATTCACTTTTAGCGCGGGTTGTTTGTTCACTTTGAGGAGGAGAAGCTTCAATTTGTTTGCGTTAAGTAATATTTTTGGCAATAATTATGGCGCATCGCTGTCCATTGAGTTCAGTCACTTCTACTAAACCCAAAAGGGTTCTAATTTTCCCTGCTTTAGTTCTTTAAAATTTTGAGAGTTTTCTGGATTTTAGCCGTTTAGTAATATACCATCTTTACTAAGTTGTCTGATTGAAAATGTAATGAGACTTGCTGAAAACTTAACAATTGATTGGGTTTTAATAAAGACCTGTTTACAGTTTGCCACTTGGGGATTTTGTTCACTGTTACTTGCGGAAATCCTTAGAGATACCTATCATGCATTGTGTCACCAAATCAATTGGCTGGCTAAATGGCATAATAAACATCATGCAGCCTATCGGCGGGATTTAACCTTAGTTTCCCAACAAGCTTATTTAGATTCCCAGTTGTATCACGACATAGTTGAATCAGTAATACTGGTGGTATTACTAACAATAGTAGCCTTAGTTGTTCAGCAATGGGGCTTATGGTTGGGAGTCATCTATGCTGTTACTTTTTTGTATGGTGCATCTGTGCGCTATTTCCAAGGGTCTGTTGATACAGACTATAACCATTTACCAGGACCATTAGAAACTGTTCCTTCTGTTTGGTTTGTGAATAGAACTTATCATTGGCGACATCATTTTGATGATGTTAATGCTTATTATAGTGGTGTCTTTTCTTTTGTAGATAAAATACTAGGAACAGGACTGTCTCTTAAAGGTAAAACTGTTGCTATAACTGGTGCTTCAGGGGCATTAGGACAAGCATTAGTAGCAGAATTACTTAAGCATCATGCCAAAGTGATTGCATTAAGCACAAATCCTGATAAAATACATTTACAAACTGGATTAAAAGTACTTTATTGGGAATTAGGGAATGAAGAGAATCTGCAAGAAAGCCTCAAGAAAGTTGATATTTTAATTATCAATCATGGAGTGAATGTTTATGGCGATCGCACTACAGACGCAATTAAGAATTCCTACCAAGTTAACACTTTTTCTGCATTGCGATTGATAGATATATTCTCTGCAACTATCACAGGACCTGATGCCAAAGCCACAAAGGAAATTTGGGTTAACACCTCAGAAGCAGAAGTTTTTCCAGCATTTAGTCCTTTGTATGAACTCAGCAAAAGAACTTTAGGTAATATTATTACCCTCAATCGTTTAGATAAAGTTTGTGTAATCCGCAAATTAATTTTAGGTCCATTTAAGAGTCAACTAAATCCTTATGGTGTGATGTCTGCAACACAAGTTGCAAGAGGAATTTTGTTCTTAGCTAAAAGGGATTCTAGAAATATTATTGTCACAATAAATCCGCTAATTTATTTAGTGTTTCCTATCAAGGAATTTAGTACATGGCTGTATTATCGCATTTTTAGTAAATCAGTTATAGCTGGGAATAGGGAAGAGGGTTGAAAGTCTTTCACTGACTGAATCAGGATGTACAGGATTTGAAGATTTACAGGATGTAATAAATTAACTCTATTATTTATCCTGTTCATATCTTCATCTTTTTTGTCCTGATTTCAGACATTTTCCATGATCAAAATTTACAAGATCGATAAATTTTTCCATTTATCTTGTTCATCCTTTAATCCAGTAAATCCTGACTCAGACAGGAAAAATAATATTGTGTTCCCTTACTTCAGTCTTACTTAGAAAGTAAAATTTAAACATTCATAAATATCACTAGAAGCAATTTGAAAATTTGTTGATTTTAATGATAAAATATCATTTACTGATTCATACTCAGTTAATACCCATTGTCCTTCAAGATTTTTAGAAAATTGTTCAATAAAATATTGAATTGGTTCAATAAGTAGGGGTAAGAGAAAAGAAGAAAAAGTTGAGCGTGGGACACAGGGCG
>ERZ1034419.172-NODE-172-length-11460-cov-47.600263_pt1 | contig 11460 bp, 16 predicted proteins | sample MGYA00520531_ERZ1034419 | MGnify/ENA primary metagenome ERZ1034419 (study PRJEB33736, sample SAMEA104288485) | Azolla nilotica | place: Sudan | collected 1982 | study: EMG produced TPA metagenomics assembly of the PRJEB19522 data set (Is there foul play in the... | reverse complement strand
TTCCTAATCTTAACACTATGGAAAGCCGGACACAGACTCCTTTGTAAATTTTCGGCGGTCTCTAATTCACCGCTTAGAAAGACAAATTGCTGCTAGTATTGCTTGTATTGGTTTTGATTGTCGTTTAATTGTTCTCCCTGAATATTCTCTTACAGGTTTTCCGATGGGAGAATCTATATCAGTATGGACAGAAAAGCCTGTTTAGAGATGTCAGGAGCTAAATATGAAGCACTTGGTAAAATTGCCCAGAAATATAAAATCTTTTTAGCTGGTATAGTTAATAGTTATATCCATGCTGCTTCTGTAGATAGTGGTTCTAAAATTATTGATTATAGGGGTATCGTCTTAACAGAAACAGGGTCAGCTGAAAGTATGGCAGCATTCACTGAAATTAATTTAGCAGGATTAAGGAGCGATCGCACTCGACCAGGGTTAAATAATTTACTCTCCCTTCAACGCTTTGAACTTTACGCCGAAAGTTACAGTCAGTAACATTTATATCCCCCTAATACCATACTGGATGGGACAATAGACCGTAAACATTTCATCCAAACACAGCAAGAAACTATTGAACTACTCACAAAGTTAGGGATAATCTGAACAATAACTAATTCCCTATTAAGAGTTAAGAGTTCCTAATGACAAAACCAATAGAAGTCCGTAACCCCCGCACAGGTAAATTTGATTACGTTATTATCCCTCCTCCACCAAAGTTGCTTTCACAGCAATGTCACCGTCTCCGTAGGGGCCAAATTCATTGGCAAGAACTCGGTATAGAAGGTAGAATTGAGGCGATCCAACAGTGGAAACAAGCTATATTAGCTAATCGCAAACAGCTAACAGATGCATTAGTAAATGATACTGGTAGATTATCAACATCAGTTTTAGAAATAGACTCTTTTTTACACGGTATTGATAGATGGTGTAATTTAGCACCCCAGCTACTACAAGAAACTGCAAAAAATACATCTATTCCCTTTATTGCTTTACAACAAACTGCTGTTCCTTACTCCCTAGTTGGTGTCATTAGTCCTTGGAATTTTCCCCTGTTGTTATCTACAGTGGATACAATTCCCGCTTTATTAGCAGGTTCTGCTGTCATCGTTAAACCTAGTGAAATCACCCCTCGTTTCGTTGCACCTTTAATAACTACATTGAATACTATTCCTAAATTACGTGATGTCTTAAATTTTGTTGAAGGTGCAGGACAAACAGGGGCTTCCTTAATAGAAGATGTAGATTTAGTCTGCTTTACAGGCAGTGTAGAAATGGGGCGTGTAGTTGCAGAAGCAGCAGCCAGAAACTTTATTCCTGCTTTCTTAGAATTAGCTGGAAAAGACCCAGCAATTGTTTTAGAATCAGCAGATTTAGATTTAGCGACTTCAGCAATTTTATGGGGTTCTGTTGTTAATTCTGGACAGTCATGCTTATCAATTGAAAGAATCTATGTGGCTGAATCTATATTTGCAGAAGTTTATCATCAATTAGTAGCTAAATCTTCTCGCGTAGAACTCGCTTATCCTGCCGTTGAAAGTGGAGAATTAGGTCCAATAATTTCCGAGAATCAAGCAGCAATTATTAATGAACATCTGCAAGATGCAATATCAAAAGGTGCAGTAATTCATTGTGGTGGTAAAGTTGAAAAATTAGGAGGAGGTTGGTGGTGTCGTCCCACAGTTCTCACTGAAGTTGACCATTCCATGAAAGTGATGACTGAAGAAACATTTGGTCCTATTATGCCAGTCATGCCTTTTTCTACAGTGGAAAACGCAATAGGTTTGGCCAATGATTCTATTTATGGATTGAGTGCTGCTATATTTGCTGAATCAGAGGAGTTAGCATTAGAAGTTGGTATGCAAATAGATGTAGGTGCTATTAGTATTAATGATGCTTGTTTAACAGCTATGATGCACGAAGGAGAGAAAAACGCTTTTAAATTTTCTGGTTTGGGAGGTTCGCGCATGGGTGCAGCAGGGTTGAAACGCTTTATGCGAAAAAAAGCTTTTTTAATTAAAACCAACACTAATAACGACCCTTGGTGGTTTAATGGTGAAGAATAGGGGATTGAGGAATGAGTAAAAGGTTGTCCCAATCACCAATCACCAATATGTCTAATATTCGTCTAGAAATGCCTGTTTTAGCCCGTCATGAAGGTGAATGGGAAGGAACTTATACTCTAGTTGATACAACCGGAAAAGTTCTAGATATTCATCAATCTCATTTAAGTTGTCAATTTCCTGAAAATAGTCCTTATTCTTACTATCAAATCAATCGTTATACCTGGGCTGATGGTAAACAGGAAGAACATCAATTTCCAGGTACATATCAAGATAAAGAACTTTTGTTTGATACTGAACGCATTCAATGTAAAGCCAGGGAATTTGATGATTCAACCGTTATTTTATGGTTTGGTTATAAACAATTCCCAAATATGTATTTATATGAAATGATTCAAATCAGTCCTGATAATAATAATCGCGCTCGCACTTGGCATTGGTTTAAAAATGACAAAATCTATCAACGTACTCTTATTCACGAGGAACGGGTAAGGTAGTGATATTTGTAGGGTGGGAAATGCCTGCCCTACTGACTGCGGTTATCTATGAAAGTTTTGCGGACTTTAAATGGCGCTGTCGTTTCCAGTAAGAAAATCTAAAGAAGGCTCCAGCAAAAATAGGGACGCTGACACCGGAAGAAAATTCAAAGGGAACTTGTTGACCGATATATTCTACGGTTAATAAACCACTGGTAATTCACGTATCAGAAGACTGAATACTTCCACCTGTTTGATTAAGGCCCAAGCCTGTGATCGGATATATTTCCAGGCTAAAAGTACCTGTTCCCAAAAATTGCAATACTTCTGAGCTTAGCGTGTAAGATTGAGTGCTAGCTGAACAATTGAACAACGCGGTAGGTCCAAATAAAGGGAACTTGTTGACCGATATATTCTACGGTTAATAAACCACTGGTAATTCACGTATCAGAAGACTGAATACTTCCACCTGTTTGATTAAGGCCCAAGCCTGTGATCGGATATATTTCCAGGCTAAAAGTACCTGTTCCCAAAAATTGCAATACTTCTGAGCTTAGCGTGTAAGATTGAGTGCTAGCTGAACAATTGAACAACGCGGTAGGTCCAAATGTGGCTGTACCACCAGCAGCTAAAGACATCTTGGTAGGTACTGAAAACATTGTCAGTGGTAGCGTGAATGGCTGTAAGTTTAAGCTGCTTAGTGCAGCTGGAAAGCTAACTCCTGCTCTCACATTATATTCGTCTCAGGTGTGAGTTAGTCTATAGTTCCTGACTGAGGTAGAAGTATTGGTGATACTCAAACGACCTATAACACTAGCATTAAGGGTGAAACGCACTTCAGTTATTTGCTGTCCTGCTAGAGGATTATACTTAGCTAGGGTTAATGTAGTTATATCATTACCCCTAGCATCTACGTTGTTTTAGGAGGCGCTACTAGTAAAAAAAGTTAATGCTTGGGCTTGTTGAGGAGAGATAACGAGCGAGCCTATAGAAACAGAAGCGGCTATACCAGCTACATAACCTAACTTTTTCGCCTGATGCGTTAAGTTAATACTCATGATACCTTAGTGAGTGAACAAAAAACAAAAGTTATTATCTATACATATCCAGCATACAAGATCTAAAATTTGCTACAATGGATAGGTACGAGATTAAGTTATTTTTTACCTAAAAAAAATAATTAATAATACGGTTGGCAAGGAGTCCTACAATATAATTGTAGGATTAGCTTTACTTGTATCTTATTGTTTTATACAATAAAACTAAGCCTAACCAACAGATTTATATCAAAACCAACAGATTTATATCAAATTAGTAAATCATTAAATATGCAAACTCTACTGAAGTAGAACTGCTACAATAAAAAATGCCTTAAATAAGCGATAAATTTACTGGAACTTTATAAATCAGTCGTAATAAATCAATCGTATCTCAATATTTGTCGATTAAGGGGCATAGGGGAAACAAAAAATATTGACACTTTACCCTTTAACCTTTTCCCAAGGGAACTGACAACTTTCAGATTGTTAACTGAGTACTATTGGGTTGTGTTTTTGTGGCTTTCAATTCTCACAATCAATATTCCTTGGTAACTCCCAAAGTTGTTTGATGTAGGATTGCTATATATCCGAAATTTCAATTTGATAAGGTATGGGCATGGCAAAAAGTGACAAAATCAACTTTTCTACCCCTAGCGGGTTTCCCGAATTTCTGCCTAGCGAAAAGCGTCTAGAAGTATATTTATTAGATATAATCCGTCGTGTTTTTGAAAGCTATGGATTTACACCTATTGAAACCCCAGCAGTAGAACGGTTAGAAGTACTGCAAGCTAAGGGTAATCAGGGGGATAATATAATCTATGGTATTGATCCAATTTTACCACCAAATCGCCAAGCAGAAAAGGATAAATCTGGCGAAACTGGTTTGGAAGCTAGGGCTTTAAAGTTTGATCAAACTGTTCCTTTTGCGGCTTATATTGCACGTCATTTAAATGAATTAACTTTTCCTTTTGCTCGTTATCAAATGGATATGGTTTTTCGCGGTGAACGGGCAAAAGATGGGCGGTTCCGGCAGTTTCGTCAATGTGATATTGATGTGGTGGCTCGTGGTAAACTCAGTTTGCTATATGATGCCCAAATGCCAGCAATTATCACTGAAATATTCGAAGATATTAATATTGGTGATTTTGTGATTCGCATCAATAACCGCAAAATTCTGACAGGGTTTTTTCGGTCTTTGGAAGTTGAGGAAAACCAAATTAAAGCTTGTATTGCCACTATTGATAATTTGGAAAAAAGTGGAGAAGCAAAAGTTAAGTTGGAGTTAGAGAAAGAAGGTATTTCTTCCGAACAAACTGAGAGAATTATTGAGTTTATTAAAATTGATGGTAGTGTTGATAATGTTTTAGATAAACTCAATCATCTCGCGCAAAGTTTTCCCGAAGCAGAACAATTTAACTTAGGAGTTACTGAATTAGCAACGGTAATTAATGGAGTTAGAGATTTAGGAGTTGCTGACAAACGGTTCTGTATTGATTTATCAATTGCTCGTGGTTTAAATTACTATACTGGCACGGTTTACGAAACTACTTTAATAGGACATGAAGCCTTGGGTAGTATTTGTTCTGGAGGCAGATATGAAGAATTAGTGGGAATATTTTTAGGCGAAAAAATGCCTGGAGTAGGTATTTCTATTGGTTTAACTCGGTTAATTAGTCGGTTGTTAAAAGCGGGTATTCTCAATACTTTGTCTGCGACACCTACCCAGGTGGTGGTAGTGAATATGCAGGAAGATTTGATACCTGTTTATTTAAAGGTATCACAGCAATTAAGACAAGCAGGAATTAATGTTGTAACTAACTTTGAAAAACGTCCTTTGGGTAAACAATTTCAAGCAGCAGATAAACAGGGAATTCAATTTTGTGTTATTATTGGTGCTGATGAAGCCGCAGCGCAAAAATCATCATTAAAGGATTTGAAAAGTGGTGAGCAAGTCGAGGTGGCTTTGGCAGATTTAGCGGAAGAAATTAAAAGAAGGCTGACGTAAATTCAGCATTGATAAGGGTACTATTCTCAGTGATATCTGCTGGAACGACTTTAAAACTGTTATTAGACGTTATCAAAATTCTCGTAAAAGTCTTCCACACCCCTAAACTCGATCCTAGATGTCGTTCTGGGGTAACGCATACCACCAGGTGGCCGCATTAATTACAATCTCAGGTTTGCCGATCCACCGTTCCGCTTCATCGGCGAGCCGAAGTATACTCAAATTAGTACCAACCTGCACGATCACCTCTATATCATCACCATCAAGTTCCTGAAGATGGCGGCGAAGCGTATCCTCAGAGACCTCAACAATTGAGAGTGCAGTAGGGCAACGCAGTCCCTTCAGACGTAACACCTCCACCCCGATGTCATTGAAGAAACGGCATACCATTTTGTCAGTTACAGGCTGATAAGGGGTGATCACCCCAATCTTGTTGACTTTGAAACTTGCCACAGCTGCCTGACATCCCATAGCACCTGAAGCCACTTTTAGCCGAGCATAGTCCTCAAGCCGTTTCACAAAAGTTTTCTTCCCCTCAAGTCCTTCCCAGAAAATCTCGGCACTCATTCCCATGATCACGTAATCGACACCTGCGGTCATCACCCGATCAATTGCAAAGAGAATTTAGTCGCCGAGTTGCTCTAAAAGACGCACCATCTTTTCATCACTACTCAATTCCTGGTCTCGAACATGAATCCGGGACATATGACACGTAACACCCCGTACAGCCATCGCGTGAAAATCAGGTTCGACAATCGTATTTGTGCTTGGTACAAGCACCCCAAATTTCTTTCGCCATCCTAATGGATCTGTTGAATTACCATAGTAGGGAGTTAAGTTCAAGTCAATAGTCTAAATTTCTTTTCAAATAATGCCCAATCAGTGAACCAACAACTTGCCCATTATTGTAAATCAAATTTCCTCGCAAAAAGCTACTTTTTACCCTTCCCGTTAACTCCATCTCTTCAAAGGGTGTGTAACTTTGTTGTGATTGCGAATCAGCAGCACTTACCAAAATCGTCTGTTTATTGAAGAATGTGTTGAATTACATCAAATAAAATATCCTGAATATGGGACTGATGAGGCATTAGAAAAAGCACCTGCTTTAAGACAAAAGTATTTTAAAAAAATGGCTCAGATAATATAAAAAGTTAACTTAAAGAATGATAAAATAATCAGAGATGTGTATTTTGGAACATTCCATCCTGGCTTGGATATCAAGCTTCATGTTAACTATAACCCTCACATGAATTATGGCTATCTAGGATTAATTGTGCTAGAGGGTGATGTAGCTATCAAAATATGCCATGACAAGCTTTATTGCCATGAGGGAAAATTCATGATTTTAGATCATAGCTCCACCTTGGTAAAGTGCGCCGGTTAGCACGAAAATTTCCACATCAGTAGTGAAATGACCTATAGGTGCGTTCCAACCTTTTTTCAGGACGACACGCTGTGTAGATTCACCTGTACTTTTCCTGATGGATAGAATCTGAGCCGTACTGAATTCACCAGTAACAAAGTTGTTGACCTCAAAAGGTAGTTGTGGAAAGTTGATAACTGAGTTAAGTGATTCTTCACTTTCCACGTGTTTGCATCCTGTGGAGGTTTTATTGTTAATTTGAATACCTCTGTCTGTGTGAAAAAGATTCACATTTGTATGAGATAAATATGAATTTTTATTTGCAGGTTGTATCGTGATACCTTGTTTGATCACAGAATTTTTGGCAAGCTGCTTCTGTGCTTGGTTTCTTGATGTTACATTATTAAGAATATACCCCAGACGCGAGGGTTCGCTTACTCAATCTATTCTACGCTGGTAAAATTAAAGTAGTAGTTAACCAAACAGAATTTAACCCCTTAGAATCCATACCTGATGCAGTGCAACACCTCCTTACTCGTGAAAATTGTGGCAAAGTAGTGGTTAAATTCTAAATGTGGGGTGACACACCTGATGGGCATAACACCGCACCCAATATTAGCACTATGAGAAATATAATCTTGAGGATTGATTCCTTTGGCTAGGTATCAATTAATTAGGGCGATCGCATAACTAAAACGGAACTGCGATCGCTTCTTTTATGACTCCAATAACTGATCTATTGCCATACAAGCCTTTTGCCAGAGTTGTTCCCAGTCGGCGTTGATGATATTATGATGATAATATAAGGTCGATGACGTGATTTTAAAGCCTGAATACAGAGCGATAACGAAATTCTTCTCGATAATTATGCAAAAAACACTGTGAATCATCCACCCAAGGCACATCTATATTCAGCAGCAAATATAAATCATACTGTCGTCGATTCCCTTCATCTTCAGTCCACTGGGGACATTGACCAAACAGCACATCACTCCAAATCTTAGTTGTAATCAAGTAAGTATCACAAAATATTATTTTATTTGCCTGTCGCACTAAAGCATCCTCAGCAGCCATTTTTCCCTTAGCAATCAAGGGAATATCAGTAAAATCACAAGGTCCTCCTTTAAGATCTAATAATCCCCCCGCATATTCACTCACATAAACAGTATTGTAATCATTAGCTAAAATTTTCCGTCAGCGTCTATTTACCTGTATATTCTACCCCAAAAATGCACACACGACGCACAAAATAAGGCGGTATATAATGCCAATTAGCAAGGGGATTTTGCCGCACCTGCGTACCGGAAATAGGCACTAAACTACGTGCATGGTCTACAGGAATATAACTAGCACGCAAAATTTTCGCTAACTGCCAACGATAATTTTCCGATGCAAAAACGTAATCTGGTCCCGTTGGTAATACCCGACGAATACTTTCATACCAAATCTGCCAAAAATCGGCATGATCTTTTGGTTCTTGGGGATTTTCATCAGTTACATGAACAACATTTACATCAGCAAAAATCCTCCTCATCCAGTGATAGCGAAAATCTCCGGTAATAGGTTCTGATTGAATAGAACAAACCAAAACTATCAAACTATCAACGTAACTTCGTGCTAAATCTACAAGATATTGATGTCCTAAATGTGGGGGTATAAACTTGCACAAAATCATCCCAGTCCTAGGTTTTTGTAAGCCTTTTTCCATTCCTTATACCCGAAAGCAGCTAAAACCAAAAATAATGTATAGAGTATCGTTGTGGGATAAAGATGTTTAACAGCATAGACTCCCACTGCGATCGCATCCACAGTTATCCAAATCATCCAACACTCTAATATTTTCTTAGCCATTAACCACTAGGAAATTAAACTTAAAATAGTGATACTTGGATCAGGGTAAGGTAAAGCAGCATTCGTATAATTATTCATTATATAACCTAAAGATAAACTGCCAATAAATGCCACCCCAGACCAAACAAATTTTCCCTGTTTAGAGATGCGAGTAACAGAAAGAGGAGTGTAATTCTTACCTCCATGTAACCAAGCAGACCAACCATAGACTTTAGGAGTTACGCATTGACGAAAAAACTCATTCATAGGTATTAAGCAGCACCAGCATTGGTAAGATTTTCCACAATGTAGTCGCGTACAACTAAAGTGAATAAGTTCCTTTGCAATTCATACCAATTAGAAATTATGTTTTCAGAGCGCATTTTTTCTAAACAAACAAATGCTTGAAGTGAACAAAATATCTGTGTTTTAATTGCTTGGCTATCTCTAACCATAAATCCACAAATTCCACATACTTGTTTGATGGCTCTATCAAAACTTTCAATCCCCCAATGAGTATCATGAATTGTCACAAATTCACTTTTGGTGATTTGATTGAGAGCTTCTTCATCTGGTAGATGCACTATATAGTCTCTATAGTCTCTATAGTCTTCTTTTTTGAAGTCTTGCCTAAACAATTTGATCAATCCAAATGCTCTCAAATGAGTTATCAAACCTTCATTGAGAATTTCTAAACTCCTTAAGAGACAATACTTTTCCCGTTTATTTGATACAGTTCTATTTTTCTCAATCCCAAATAGAAAACCCAATTTCTGGTTTTTTAAAAATTTGAAGCTTTCTACCCCTGAATACCAACTGTCTCCTGTAACTCTTCTTGGTTTTACACTCTAATCAATCACCTCCTTGAGCATTTCCTGAAAATAATCGTTATTCGTCTTTCCCTCCTTCTTGTCGTATATTCTGTAATTTATTGGTACTGAATTTCCATACACAACACATCACTGTAGTACAGTGTGATTAAATTTATTCCTTTGATGCTCTTATGATATTTCCCAGACCAAGAATAACTGATTAATTCTACATTTTTTGGGTCACTATAAAATGTTTCTACTACTGTGTCATCTACACTTAAAATCCCTCCTATTATATTTATGATTTTCCTTACTGTATCGAATAAATCTTTCAGTTCGTATCTCTCTCTGAGCAATAATCTATTTATACTGTCATGTGAAACGTTCTCCAATATCTCTGCCAATCTACAACATCTCCCATGCTTTGGTTCTAATAGCAAAAACAGAGTGTAATATTCCAGATTGCATTCTGCTGTAGAAGGTTTGATTATTTCTCTAATTCTCCGATACCTGCTAGGTAGATGACATCTTTTATCAATACACTATTTTGCTACTTTGTCAATGCGTAAGTCCTATTTTTGTAAAAAGATATAAATCACCTGAAGAATGACATCTGAGTAAAGACGTGCTTCATAGAAGACAAAGATATACAAAAATACCATTACTAAACCTGTAGGGCAGCAGCAGATATTTTCTTTAACAGTCAACACCAGACGCTGACAAGACCGAAAATAGCTGCTCTAATTTCAATAGAACTCATGCAATTTTTGATATGTAATTTGTGACTAAAACAGTAATAATTGTAAATTCATAACAAATAAGTAGTTTAAATGCAAACAGAATCAGAAAAAAATTTAAAAATTGCTCAACAAGCATTTGAGTATTTTACAAATGGTCTGGAAAATGGTAATTGGCAAGATTTTATAGATATGCTGACAGATGATTTTACCTTTTGGTTCCCCATGGGAAAATTTCACGGTTTAAATATAGGTAAAGAACGGGCTAAATAGTTTTTTGAATAGGTTTACGAAGCTTTTCAACCAGGAATTGAACTTACTTCTTTAGATAGCATTACCAGCAAGGAGGAAAGCGTTATTTTTGAATTTCGGGATGAGGGTAACTTATTTGGACAACCTTCTTATAACAATCGGGTTGCTGTTGCCTTTGATGTGCGCGATGATAAAATTTATGGATATAGAGAATATTTTGGTAGTGATGGTAAATCCTATTAGTTTTTTCCCCTATCCACACTATTGACTTCTCGACATTTCACCTCAGCAGCTTGATACGCTGTCAAATACTCCTGATCACCTAACATCAAATCACCATAATACTCATAAGGTGTTTTACCATAAACTGGTAAAGGATCATCTTCTGGATAGTCTTCTTTTGATTCCTCAATTATGGCTTTTAGCTTTTTAACAGTCAGACTTTGCGCGGGAAAATACCAAATATTGTGAGGATTTTTTTGGAGATAAGGAAAAGTAGGATCAATAATCACATCCTGTAACTCAATCCAAGCGTGTTCAACAGGTTTGTATGGTTGCCCAGTAAACACCACAAAACCTTGAACATACCTTGCACCCTCAGTTGCTAAAGCCGCTTTATAAGCATTTGCAAAAGGGGCTTTGGCTTTACTTTTGATGCTTTCAGCAACTTGCCGAGACAATGATTCATCTAATGGTTTATTCATGCTGAAAATTATCTTCCTCTCATTACTGTCAATTCCATCATCTCTTAACTTCTACATTTGTAAAGTGATGTTTACCAATTTATTCACGGCAGGAATAGAGAAAAATACAAATAATACTTGTAGCTCAACACGTAAGGATTGAGGTGGTGGGGTATTGACAAGTGTGATAGGTGAGGCAGAATAT
>ERZ1034419.171-NODE-171-length-11522-cov-36.912532_pt1 | contig 11522 bp, 12 predicted proteins | sample MGYA00520531_ERZ1034419 | MGnify/ENA primary metagenome ERZ1034419 (study PRJEB33736, sample SAMEA104288485) | Azolla nilotica | place: Sudan | collected 1982 | study: EMG produced TPA metagenomics assembly of the PRJEB19522 data set (Is there foul play in the... | reverse complement strand
ATATTCTGCCTCACCTATCACACTTGTCAATACCCCACCACCTCAATCCTTACCTATTTAATATCCTGGGGTTAAATTAATTCCAAACAGATAAACTTGCTTTATCAACTTGTCAGTGGTTCGAGAATGATTTAAAAAAACCACCTGAAGGTTTTAAAGAAGATTTAAAAGGTGGACATTTAAGACCATTGCGTATTCCAGGCAATTTTGCCATCAATTTTCCAGACTTCAAGAATAATATTCCACTTATTGAGTCTATACAAAAACGAAATCAAGAGTTGGAATCTCCTGTCAGTAAATTATTCCAACGTTTAGAAAAGAAGCAGGCTAATGCTCAAAAAGAGTAAACAACAGGTTTGTTCGATACTTGGTATATCCAACACATAGTAGATATCGTCAAGATAGTGTAAAGTAATCTTAAAAAGCGAAATGACTTGTCAGTCCGCTTATGGGAGATGTAGGAATAGGACAGGTGTGGCCCTTTATAGAAATTGATATCTTATTAAACGCCTAGAATTCTTAAAGTGCTCATCATAGAGCTTCAAGTTTTTGAATACCTGAATTTAACTAGATTTAATTAAGATTACCTGAGATTTAAAGTCCTAAATTTAACTCAACTATGGTTCTATAATTTCAACGGAGTAAGCAGCTTTGAAGTTCGGTTTATTGATCATCTTTTTTGTTGTTTAATGAACTGACGAAAACCGATGAATAGATGTTTGATTGATTGAACACACTGTCAGTTGAATAGAAAGTACAGACATTACATGATTAACCTTAACCATACTCTTGCATTTTTCTCTGTACCTCTGCGTATCTGGGGAAATAAATCGTTTTTCTAACAAAAATAAACCCCCTACAAAAACTTAGCAGAGGGAATAACAAAAGTTGTAATTAGTTGTAATTACTTAAGCTTTTGGTTTAAAAGTCGAAGCAACGTGCAGTTCTTTCAACTGCTTGGTATCCACACCTGAAGGTGCATCTGTTAATAAACAACGTGCTTGTTGAGTCTTCGGGAAAGCAATGACATCACGAATTGATTCTTCCTCTGCTAACAACATTACCAAACGATCTACACCGTAAGCAATGCCACCATGAGGAGGTGTACCATATTCAAAAGCTTCTAACAAAAATCCAAATTTGTTTTGTGCGTCTTCTGGTGATAAACCAATAGCTTCAAACACTTGTTCTTGAATTTCTCGCTTATAAATTCGCAGACTTCCACCACCAACTTCAAACCCATTAAATACCAAATCATAAGCTTGAGCGCGGGCGGTTTTTAAGTCTTGCAAATCATCAGGATGGGGTGCTGTAAATGGGTGGTGTAATGCTTCCAACCCTTTTTCATCAGCATTCCATTCAAACATTGGAAATTCTGTAATCCAGAGGAAGTTAATTTTATCTGGTGGAATTAAATTAAATTCTCTAGCTACAAACTGGCGAATTCTATCTAAAGTTTTATTTACAGTACCAGCATTAGCAGCTGCAAACAATAATAGATGACCTGCTTTTGCACCTGTGCGGGTGATAATTTCCTGTTTTTGTTCTGGTGTTAAATTATCTTTAATTGCCCCAATGGTGTCAATTTCTCCATTTTCTCGAATGCGAATATAAGCTAAACCCTTCGCACCAGCTTCTGCTGCTTCTCTGAAAATGTCTCCACCGGGTTTAATGCGAACATTAGAAATTGCATCGTTCCCGTTGGGAATGGGAAGAATTTTAACTATACCGCCTTTGGAAATAGCATCGTTAAAAACTTTGAAGCCAGAATCTTTTAAAACATCGGAAACATCAACTAATTCCAAAGCGTAGCGGGTATCGGGTTTATCACTTCCATATTTATCCATCGCTTCTTTATAGGTGAGACGAGGAAAAGGATGAGGTAAATCAATTTCTTTTACTGTTTTGAAAATGTGACAAACTAATTTTTCGTTGAGTTCAATAATTTCATTTTCAGACATGAAACTCATTTCCATGTCTAATTGTGTAAACTCTGGTTGTCTGTCTGCACGTAAGTCCTCATCACGGAAACATCGCGCAATTTGATAGTATCTATCCATGCCCGATACCATCAATATTTGCTTAAATAGTTGTGGTGATTGAGGTAAGGCAAACCATTCACCTTCATTAACGCGACTGGGAAGGATATAATCTCGCGCACCTTCTGGGGTGGAACGGGTGAGAACTGGTGTTTCGATTTCGATGAAACCTTCGGTATCTTCCAAGTAGCGACGCATTGCTTTGACTACTTGGTGACGCAGTTGCATATTTTGCGCCATGCGTTCCCTTCGCAAGTCTAAATAACGATATTTTAACCGCAAGTCTTCCCGCACTGTTTCTGTGTCTGCGGTGGAAACCTGAAAAGGTAACTGTTTGCGAACAGCGTTGAGGAGTTCAATTTTATCGGCGTATATTTCTACTTCACCGGTAGGGATGCGGGGATTCAGGGATTCTGCGGGACGTTGGGTTACTCTACCAGTAATTTCTACAACGTATTCATTGCGTATGGCGTTGGCTGGTTCGTAGGATTCTCGGGTGCGTTGAGGATCGCTGACGATTTGAACAATGCCTGAGCGATCGCGTAAATCTAAGAATATCACGCCCCCATGATCGCGGCGACGGTCTACCCAACCGTACAAGGTAACAGTTTCTCCAATATGCTTTTTTCGGAGTTCGCCGCAATAGTGAGTTCGCATAGTGATTAGTTCGTTTTTTTCTAGGCTAGATGGGTGAATAAATGTCAAGGCTTTCCCATTATCCAGCATCAACACTAATTCTAGTCATTTCGGGTCAAGAAAAATCATCTTTTTAGGAGTCAGGAGGCAGGAGGCAGAAAGCAGGATAGAATTTTTCCCAATGCCCAATGCCCCATGCCCTCATATCGTTACTGCTTCCCGTACTCCTATAGGTTCACCAGTCAAGCTAAAGGGGCGAACTTCAGTAATTTTCACCTTGACTATTTGCCCTTTGAGTTCTTTAATATCGCCTGTGAAGAAGGTCAGACGGTTTCCGCCTGTGCGTCCTATCACCTGTGTTTTATCTTTGGTGTTTTGGTCTTCTACTAGGACTTCTTCGATTCGGCCAAAGTAACGTTGTGATCGCTCTGCTGCTTTGACGTTAACTAAATGATTTAATCTTTGCAAGCGATCGCTCTTCACTTCTTCACTCAATTGATTATCCCACAAAGCTGCAGGTGTTCCCGGACGGGGTGAATAAGCAGCGGTATTTAATAAATCAAAACCAATATCATCCACTAATTTCAGAGTATTTTCAAACTGTTCCTCTGTCTCGCCCGGAAAACCAACAATTGCATCACCACTAATGGACGCATCTGGCATATAACGACGAATACTATCAATAATTCGCCGATATTTCTCATGGGTATAACCCCGTGACATCGCCTTTAATATCTGATTATCCCCAGATTGGAAGGGAATATGGAAATGTTCGCACACCTTTGGCAACTCTGCACAGGCTTTGATTAATCTTTCTGTAAAATAACGGGGATGGCTAGTAGCAAACCTGAGCCTTTCAATACCAGGGACATCATGAATATAATAAAGTAAATCCGTCAAGGTATGCAGATGACGACCTTCAGGAGTTGTTCCTGGTAAATCTCTGCCATAAGCATCAATATTTTGACCCAACAGAGTAACTTCCTTATAACCATTTCTGCCTAATTTTTCCATTTCGGCGCGAATAGCTGCCGGTGTCCGAGATTGTTCCACACCACGCACGTTGGGAACTACACAATAAGTACAACGCTCATTACAACCATAAATCACATTTACCCAAGCTGTCACCTGACTATCCCGACGCGGTTGGGTAATATCTTCTAGAATATGCACTTCCTCAGTCGCCAAAACTTGGTTCCCATCAAAAACCGACTCCAGCAACTCTTTGAGGCGGTTAGCGTGTTGAGGACCCATCACCAAATCTAATTCTGGCACACGCCGCAATAGTGCCTCACCTTCTTGTTGGGCAACACAACCAGCAACGACTAAAGTTAAATCAGGCTGTTCATGTTTACGTTTTGCTTGTCTACCCAAGTAAGAATAAACTTTCTGCTCCGCATTATCCCGAATTGTACAAGTATTATAGAGAATTACATTTGCATCATTGGGATCTTCTGACCATTCAAAGCCCATTTTCTCTAATATGCCAGCCATGCGCTCTGAATCGGCTTTATTCATTTGGCAACCGAAGGTAGTAATGTGGTAGCGGCGGTTCATGGTCATGGGGAATTACACTGAATCAGTATCATCTATTTTAAGTCTATTCACCATTCTATCGAAACCTATTACTTATGTAGGCTTGTAATACATAAAAGGGAAATTGGAACAGATTTGAGATTATTGCTGAAAGCAGATGTAATTCATAAAGGTATGAGCTTGCGCTGATAAATTATGCTTTTCATACCACTTATAAGTATTATCCGCTACTATCTGTCCGTCTGATATATTCATTTTCTGTTGATACCTGTCTCCCAACCAGTAATTTTTTCCTGCTACCAAACCATCTAAATACCTATAGGCAACAATTTGTGAGCGCAGTAAGCAGCAAATATTGTTGATTTTGTCAAATATTCCAACGGGTAATTAAAAAAACTGACCAGGGAAGTTCATAATACACTGCTGATTTCTGAAGCGGACTTAATTCCTAAGCAAGTAACGGGAATATTATTAATTGGGAAAATTTCAAAATCCAGAGGAGATCCAAATATTTCCTCAATTTCCAATTCATCACAAGTCCACTGTAATGCTAATTGCGATTTTTGATAAACCCGAGAACGGGATCCACCACCACCAAATACTACCCGCCGAGAACCTTCTGATAACGGGGTGAGATATTCTGGTTCACCCACATTAGAAAAAACTGGTAAAGCGGGAATATCACAGTGTTTTCCTTTGCTGAAGTTACTAATAATCTCAGCATATCCTTGTTTGCTGGTAATATAGCGATCACTGTATTACCAAACGCGCTGCTAAATTTCTTTATAGTATAGTAGTGATATATAAAACTGACTAGTTCAAATCGCCCCAAAAGCATAGATTTCATGGGACATAGTCACTAAACAGCAGTTATTTGCCCCTGTTCGCCACTTTTCTAAACCAGCCACCAACCAAACCTGACAACCTCTCCTTGCATAACCATAAGCAAGCATAACCATAACCAACATGATGCAACAGTACAGTTTGTTGTGAATTCTGATCATAAAGTAATCTTTCTAAGAAATCAGTCTGGGACTCAGTCCCTACCTGCTTAACAGGAAATCCTTCTATGAAATCTTGTCCAGACCAATTTGGACCCCCAATCAAAAACTCAGTAATTACACTAAAATAGTGACGCATCTTTCGAGCTGAATTTAGCCCATAGTCTCCTACTCCATCAATAGCAGGGGATAAACGAGGTACAATAACAGTCATTTGGTCTAAATTGATCATGTCAATTACTTACATTCGATAATTTGCCCAAGTACAGCTATAATTAAAAATACCAATAAAATTAAAAAGTGATCTGCTCAAATCAGTGCACTGTAAACAGTAGTCAAAAACTATAAACTTGAGCAAATAAAATGGAAGTCCTAGAACTCAAACGCGAAATCGAAACGTTGTCTGGCCGCCTGGGTAAAACCCAGGACTATCTTTGACGTACCTGCACTCAAAGCCAAAATTCACGATTTAGAACAAGTATCAGCCCAACCAGAATTTTGGGACGACCAAACCCAAGCACAACAAACACTGCAAGAACTAAACGATCTTAAATCCCACCTAGAACAATATTATCAGTGGCACGCCAACTTAGAAGATACCAGAGCAGTCATTGAGCTACTAGAGTTAGAAACCGACGAATCACTCCTGCAAGAAGCGGAATCTACCATGATCAAGCTTAATCGTGAACTTGACCAGTGGGAATTACAACAGTTACTTTCTGGCCCATACGACTCTCAAGGCGCAGTTTTAACCATTAACGCAGGTGCAGGTGGTACAGATGCTCAAGACTGGGCATTTATGCTGATGCGGATGTATACCCGTTGGGCTGAAGCGCACGGTTACAAGGTGACATTAGCAGAAGAATCAGAAGGTGACGAAGCCGGAATTAAATCAGCCACCCTAGAAATTACTGGTCGTTATGCCTATGGCTACTTGCGTTCCGAAACTGGTACTCATCGCTTAGTCAGAATTTCCCCCTTCAACGCTAACGGTAAGCGTCAAACCAGTTTTGCTGGGGTTGAAATAATGCCACAAATAGACAACACCGTCAAGTTGGAAATTCCAGAGAAGGATTTGGAAATTACCACAACTCGTTCTGGTGGTAAAGGTGGGCAAAATGTCAATAAAGTAGAAACAGCAGTACGGATAGTTCACCTACCCACTGGACTGGCTGTGCGTTGTACAGAAGAACGTTCTCAGCTACAAAACAAAGAAAAAGCCCTGGCTCGTCTCAAAGCCAAGCTGTTGGTCATAGCCCAAGAACAACGCGCCCAAGAAATTGCTGAAATTCGTGGTGATATGGTGGAAGCTTCCTGGGGAAACCAAATTCGTAACTATGTGTTTCATCCTTACCAGATGGTTAAGGATTTGCGTACTAATACGGAGACAACTGCCATTACGGATATCATGAACGGCGAAATTGATGCTTTCATCCAAGCCTATCTAAGGCAAGAAAATCAATTAGTAGACAGTAATTCTGGATAATTGTTGGTGATCGGCAAGAACACATACATCATCAATAAGAGCAAGATACCCGATTTCTTCAAGGAACCGGGTATCTAATAGCACGACTTTTCTTAAAGTATACATAATCGATTTTCACTAAAAATACCTGTTAAAGTTATCAATAGAGATTATTGTGAAAAAATTATGAGCAATTCTCCTTCAACCGAACCTAAGCCCAGCTATGTGAAACTTGCCATGCGAAACATGGTGAGAAAGGGTGGAACTTCCCTCAAACATTTTGGACTAACTGCAGTAGGGCTATTAGCTATGCTCGTCGGTCTTGCTTACCTAACTCGCTAACTGAGGAGATTTTGTGCCTCCTAAAGTCGAATTATATGTAGAAAGTTGTTTTCAAGAATCTACTCCAGCAGTGGTGGTAAACATAGAAGATAATCAGCTTTTAGTATCTGATTATACCTGGGAAACCTGGTTTGATAAATGGTTGGAAATCCTTACGCCTGATCTGCCACCTGCACTAAGTTACGAAATAGGGCTGCGTTTGACAAACGATACTCAAATTCAGCAACTCAATGCCCAATACCGTCAACAGAATAAACCCACAGATGTTTTAGCCTTTGCTTCCTTAGAGACAGATTTTCCCCAAAGCGAGGAAATGCTTGCTTCTCAACCTTTTTACTTAGGTGATATTATAGTATCTATAGATACAGCACAGCGTCAGGCTCAACACCAAGAACATAGTTTAATGACAGAGTTAGCTTGGTTAACTGCTCATGGTTTATTGCATCTAGTCGGCTGGGATCATCCTGATGAAGAAAGTTTGATGCAAATGTTAAAACAACAAGTTATATTACTTGATGCGGCAGGTATTTTTATTAACTTAACATAATAAGTGTGTCTCAAATTTTTGCTCTTGGTGGCGATTTTGAAATTATTTTTGTCACAAATTCTTTAAAATTGCGTCAAAGTTTAATTGCCCCCTTAAAATTGATCAGCAATTTTAGATTTTTTGATTTTACTTTCTGATCTAACAAACGTCCCGTTTATCCTATTAGAGGTAATAAAAATCTAAAATCCAAAATCTAAAATTACTTGACCAAAATTTCCACTTTATAATATTTGTATTGTCTAGCCTATGTCCCAGCACCTTTCACCACCACCTACACCAAACCGCTTATCAACCCTTGTGTCCAAAGAACGGGAACTTTCCTGGCAGATAGCCTCTAATTTATTTGTTAGTTTTAAGTATGCGTGGGCGGGAATCAGCTATAGCTTTCAAACTCAACGCAATTTTCGTATTCATGTAGCTGTCTGTGCTTTTGCTATTGGTTTAAGTCTGTTTTTACATCTAGAACCAGTAGAAATATCCATAATCGCTATCACTAGTGGTTTAGTTTTGACCTTGGAGTTAGTGAATACAGCTATTGAGTCTCTGGTTGATTTAACAGTTAAGCAAACTTACCATGACTTGGCCAAAGTTGCTAAAGACTGTGCTGCTGGTGCTGTGCTTGTATCTGCTTGGGTATCATTATTAGTAGCTGCTACACTTTTAGCCCCGCCCCTAGTAGCTTTAATCATGACTGCTCTTTAGAAGATGTTTATCAATCAACCCTTTCCCATATTATTTAAAATTGTCAGAAACAGGCTTTGTCTATCTTTGATGTAGAGATGCTCAAATTAAAGATGGCAATTGTTAATCTGGGTAAATTGGACAAATTAAAAAAATGATTGCGATAGATGGTTCTACTCCCAACCTGACACCAAAAGGGATTACCAATCCAAAATTAATTGTTCCACTGAGGCTCACGAACGTCTACCATTTAAAATGGTATTAGGTAAAAGTTGTGATTATAGTTATTGATAATTACGATAGCTTTACATATAATGTAGTGCAGTATTTGGGAGAACTAGCCGCAGATTTCCCAATGGCTGCTGAGTTGAAAGTTTTTCGTAACGATAAGACTACCGTAGATGAAATTCGGGCATTTAATCCCGATGCAGTGGTAATTTCTCCTGGGCCTGGTCGTCCAGAAGATGCAGGAATTTCTCTAGATGTAATTGCAAAACTAGGATCTAGTTTACCGATTTTGGGTGTTTGTTTAGGACATCAAAGTATTGGTCAGGTATTCGGTGGTAAAATCGTTTCTGCACCAGAATTGATGCATGGTAAAACCTCTTTGGTATCTCACAAGGGACTTGGGGTTTTTCAAGGATTAGAAAATCCCATTAGCGCCACCAGATATCATAGTTTGGTGATTGACCGCGAAACTTGCCCGGAAGTATTAGAAATTACCGCTTGGGTGGAAGATGGAACAATTATGGGAGTACAACACCGGAACTATCCTCATATTCAGGGAGTCCAGTTTCATCCAGAGAGTGTGCTTACTTCTTCGGGTAAGCATTTACTGCGGAATTTTCTAGAACAATTACAGTCGAGAGAGTGATTCATGAAACGACGAGAGTTGATGGTTTATGCTGGAGCAGTTTTAGTGACGGCATTAGTTGCTAATTTAAGTTCTAACCTTCCAGTTAATGCCCAGTCCAGTGTTGTATCTGTTCAATGGTTGGGTCACACTTGCTTTCTATTTACTGCTGGTGGTGTGAAAATTCTCGTCAACCCATTTCGGACTGTTGGTTGTACGGCTGGATATCGTCCTCCAAAAGTTGCAGCTGATTTGGTATTTATTAGCAGTCAACTACTGGATGAAGGAGCAGTAGAGGATTTACCAGGAAATCCCAAGCTGATTTATGAACCGGGTGTTTATGAATTTAAAGGTATTAAGTTTCAGGGAATCTCCATAGATCATGACCGGAAAGGTGGCAAGCAATTCGGTAAAAATACTGCTTGGAAGTGGACTCAAGGAGGAATAAATATTGTACATTTAGGGGGCGCAGCTGCACCTATTAGCATTGAGCAAAAAATCCTATTGGGTCGTCCTGATGTGGCATTTGTTCCCGTTGGGGGTAGTGCTAAAGCTTACAATGCTCAGCAAGCAAAACAGGCTGTGGGAGTATTGAATCCCAAGTTGGTAATTCCTACCCATTATCGCACCCAGGCGGCTGATGTAGCTAATTGTGAGATTACACCAGTTGATGATTTTCTTAATTTGATGCCTGGTGTAAATGTGAAACGGAGTAATGGTAATACGGTGGCTATTAACTCGAAAATGTTATCTGAGAATACGGAAATCCAAATTTTGAGTTATAAGTTTTGAGTGCCCAAAAGATATTTTAAAAATATTGCTAGTTTTCAACTTTTTTAGGAAATCTATCTGTAGCATAAATTAAAGCGGTACGTATTCCTAGTTAACTCATGGAATGTCCAGCATCAGGAACTACGATGAATTCTGCTTCTGGCCAAGCTTGATACAATTCCCAAGCAGATACCGTCGGACAAACAATATCATAGCGTCCTTGCACAATTAGACTAGGAATATGGCGGATGGAGTGAACATTGGCTAATAATTGATTATCAGTTGCAAAAAACCCACGATTCATAAAATGATGGCATTCAATCCGCGCAAAAACTGCGGCAAATTAATCATTACCAAGTGGATTCCCTGATTCTTCAAAATCAATTGTGTCCAAGTCAGAAACTTGTAAATAATATTCTCGGTAGGGTGGAATGAGTGGGTATAGTTCTCGCATTGTGGGGATTTTTATCAAAATAATGCTGTTATTATTGATTTATATTTTCCAGTAGCAAATCCAGAATAATTTTGTTTACAAAAAATGTACAGGTATATTTTCTCTTTAAATATTAAATATTCAGCAGTTAATAGTAATTTTTGGTTTCTTGGCATTTTGGCAGATTTTCTATCTGTTGCATTGCTATCCTAGATGCGCGAATGTCTTTGTGCGATAATTCCGACTTGCAGAATCCCTCGGTCTACAACCGGGGGTCTTTTTTGATTTTACTCTTCAAACAGCATTAGTGATTGATGATTGGACATTTACTAAGGAAACCGCTTTAGGGAGTCCCAAAGCGGTTTCTTTAGTGCATCAATTATATTGATGCCCGATTTTTGGTATAGAGGGTTCAGTATAAAGTCCTGTCACCTCTATTCAAAATAATTTTTATATACCCCGGAAAATCCTGAAAATCTTTCCTTGGATGTATGCAATATGACTAAAAAATATTCTCTTCAGATAGAGTGCATAAGTTTGTGATCAAGATAAATTTAGATCAAGACTAGTCCACATTCCAATGTCTTTGATTCTATCCTCCAGTGATTGACCTTTGCTGGAGGTGATTTTTTAACAAAGAAATTGAAATAATACAAAACTTACACAACTGGCATACTTAGTAGGGTGCTGACCGAAAAGAGGGTATGGGGTGTAGGAAAAGATAGCTTATCGTGGATCATAAAAGTTACAAGCCTTTTAATTTTATTCAGAACTTACGCAACTGGTATATTAGCAGGGTGCATAAGATGCCGAAAATCTGTTGATATTAACCAATATATAGGTCTGACCAACCCTACAAGATACTTGATTGTGACACTTGCGTAAGTCCTATTATTGATGGAGAAGAAAAAAATGTGGCTCCAGACGCGCAGCGCCAAAAATACAAAGTCCTCATTTGAAACCCCTGATTTTAATGATGGGATTCCCTACACCCTATCCCCCTTTCATCATTGCTTGTGCGCTTATGAAAAAGCTCCAGTAAAAGCGGATTGAAATCTGGGGTAGAAACTCTATAAGTTTTATGAGTGTTATACACAAAGTGTAAACAACAGAAATCAGAACCAAGCTTATTCAGCTTAGATAAACTTTTTATGTAAGGATTGAGGTCTAAGCTAGAGGGATTAAAGAAGGTGTCTGGAAGGCAGAGTTAACCATCCC
>ERZ1034419.170-NODE-170-length-11694-cov-38.545837_pt1 | contig 11694 bp, 9 predicted proteins | sample MGYA00520531_ERZ1034419 | MGnify/ENA primary metagenome ERZ1034419 (study PRJEB33736, sample SAMEA104288485) | Azolla nilotica | place: Sudan | collected 1982 | study: EMG produced TPA metagenomics assembly of the PRJEB19522 data set (Is there foul play in the... | reverse complement strand
CCAATGGAATTACACCCCTAAACCAGAGTTACAGGTTATTTAATCCACTATCCTACCTAAGTGATACCATGTTGGAAATTCTCGCTTTGGAGGATGATGACCTCGCTTGTTGGAGTTGGGGATTATCGTTAGCAAGTATGCAGCATGAAACCCAATATACAAGGTTATTTAGGAGTTAAAGAATAGGTGACAGGGAATATGTGATAATTTCACCAATTACCAATTACCAATCACCAATTACCAAATTGAATACTTTTCGAGTTCCGGTAGCTGGCCCTGTAGGTTCAGGAAAAAGGGCTTTAGTGGATGCTTTGTGTAAAGCACTGCGCGAGAAATATAACTTGGCAGTGGTGACAAATAACATATATCCTCTTGAGGATACCCAGTTTCTGGTACGTTCTCAGGCTTTGGAGAGCGATCGCATTTTGGGAGTTGAAACAGGAGACTGTCCCCACATAGCTATCTGTGAAGATGCTTCCATGAATTTAGATGCAATTGAACCACTGGAAGAAAAATTTACAGATTTAGATTTAGTCTTTTTAGAAAGTGGTGGTGATAACTGAGCTGCTACCTTTGGTCCCGAATTAGTATATTTAACAATATTATGTAATTGACGTTGCTGCTGGTGATAAACTTCCCCGCAAGGGTGGACCAGGTATAACTAAATCTGATTTATTAGTCATTAATAAAACTGACCTTGCACCCTATGTTGGTGCTGATTCAAGCGTGATGGAACGAGACGCAAAAAAAATGTGTCGTGATAAACCCTTCATTCTTACCAACTTAAAAACCCAAGACGGTTTAAAAGATGTAATTCAATTTGTAATTACAAAAAGTAGCTAAATTTCAAAAGAATTAAAACTTCTTAAATTAAAAAATATATTTGCTACATCACCTACCTAGAGTTTAAGCTGGACAGAACTTACGCAACTGGCCTATTAATAGGGTGTATGGGACCTATCCATATATTATTATATTATTTAATATCAACAGATTTTTGAAATCTGAAGCACCCTACAAGAGACTTGATTGTGACAGTTACTTAAGTCCTACTAGACAAGAAAAAGTTGAATATAGCAACGGAAAATGAGCTTAGGAAGTCAAGTGATAATGAGACTGCTTCTAAAAAATGGTTTTAGAGTAAGCCACAAAATAAATGATCCTGTTTTGTCATCCTGTATCCCTTCAGCACACTGCGTGAAGATGAAACGTAGCGTATAACTCCTACATCGTTACGCAAGCTATAGCCATATGTGGCACAAAGCGGGACGAAGTATCTCGGAAGATTCTTCACTACACTTCGTTCCGTATGGCTTACGCCAAGCTTCGCTAACAGAATGACACTGGGTATTTCTTTTTGTGGAGTTCTCTTACACCTGAATTCTAAATGGTGACTCCTGCTATAGCATTTTTTTGCTGCTGTTCTATAAATGAAGCACGGAAAAAGCAGACTTTTTTCTGGAATTCGATTTTTGATTTTGAAGAACTAACTAAGTACATCGGTGGGAAAAAACAGAAGTATGTAACAAAAAGTAGAATCACCAAAACCCTATTCCCTGTTGCCTTTTGCCCTTCGGGTTCTCCAGTCGCTCATGGAGGAAACCATGGCACTTGCTTGATGCCGGGAAATCCGTCCACCGCAGTGGCTCCCCAAGACTACCCTGGTTCACCTCTTGTCTTTTGCCTGTCATAACGACGATTTTTAACGCCAACCTACTTAAATAGGTTTTTCCAATTCCCCTTTATTTCTTGAAATAAATTTTTATAACCACAGGATAAATTTATGACAGTTGATTATTCCAAAGCTTTCAAAATGGCAGTTTGCTGCAAAGAAGTTTATCAAGATTTTTCAAAGATTATTTTTTCTAATGGGAAAGAAAAACCAATTTTAATTAATGAAACAACTACTGATACTCAACTGGCCATTTTATCAGATTCATCAGGAATTATTATTGTTTTTCAAGGTAGTAGTTCATCTTTTGACTGGCAAACAAATTTTGATACTAGTCAAGAATGGAAAGCATTTGACCAAGACGTAATTCGTGGACAAATTGTTGCTCAAAAAGATAAAACTTATCCCTATAAAACAGAAAATACTTCTGGTTCGTTAATGCATCGTGGTTTTACTAACGCTTACTGTTCTGTTAGAAGTCAGATTCATGAGTATATCCAAAATAATAATGTTACTAATGTTACTGTCACTGGTCACAGTTTAGGAGGTGCATTAGCAACATTATGTGTGGTTGATGTTCAATACAACTTTGTTAGGAAATTAACTTCCATAGAAGCTTATACTTTTGGAGCGCCAAAAGTGGGAAGTAATGGATTTTGCAAGCCCTATAATGAACGAGTTCCTAAAAGTTATAGATTTGTTCATGGTATGGATATAGTTCCTGCATTACCAAGATGGTGGCAAGGATATAGTCATGTGGATAAGGAACTACAGATAGGTTCAAGATTTAGGTTAAATTTTATTTCTGCACGATTTAAAGATCATGGTCTTGATGGTTATATTAGTCTATTAAAAGAATTATCAATCAAAAATTAGAGAATTGGTAATTGGTAATTGGTAATTGGGCATTGGGGATTTTTTATTGTTGAAGACTGTTTTATTCCCCTTGCGGGGATTTATACTGCAAACCGGTGAAACTTGGACTTATATCATACTGATAGCGCAGCGTGGCGTAAGCTATGGGTAACGTAGTGCAGCTTATCCCTTCGGGACACTGCATGAACGCGGAGCGTGCCGTAGGCTCTAGTATCTAGGAGATTCTTCACTATCTCTTTCACAGACGCTTCGCGAACGTTCAGAATGACACTTTTAAACCGTTTTCAGTATATTAAATTGAAACAGCCGCCAGCATGCAGAACTAATGATGGAGTAAGGTTTCAGTCCCTTTGTAGGGATTTAGTAAATTTAAACAAGCCAGTACCAAAGTTATGGTGGCGGCTGAAAAATGCTTTCAGTCCCCTTGAGGGGGATTTGGTAAATTGAAAGATACCATTTTACCTTCAGCGAAGCACGGGTTAAAACTAGTTTCAGTCCCCTTGAGGGGATTTAGTAAATTGAAACTCTGCCCTCTGAAACAGAGTCTAGGGGAATAATCTAGGGACAATTTTGGGAGACCTCAAAAAAAACTTCATTTCAGGCTTCTGCTCAACAGCCAACTGAAAGTAATGAAACGCTAGAAGTATTCAATTATCAAGGTTATCACTATTTGGCAGCACCCCAGGGTCGAAAACCCTGGGGTGCTGCCAAAAGTTCAAGCTGATGTATCAATTATACAGCAATCCTATATGAAACGTAAACAAACCCAATGCCTAATGCCCCATATATACTAAAGTAATTCTGTAATTGAAAAATGCCGTTGTTTATCTAATTCTTGTAAACGCATTTTTTCAGCATACATAGCATCAGCATAAAATTTATCTTTCTCTGGTTCTGTTAGTGGATCAATTTTTTCCCACAGTTCCATAAAATGACGATAGCGTTTTTCTCTCAAGACTATTTCCATACAAGCAAATGTGGCTTGAACTACTTGGGGAGTACGCAGTATTTCTTTGTTGGTTTTTTCATTCAAATGAAATAAATGAGAAATTAATATTAAGTCTTCTGATAATTCTAAATACTTGTTTTCCAAACCAGAAATTAAATCTACTTCTTCTACTGCAAACTCTAAAGTCTGCTGCCAAAAAAAGCGATGATGAGAAAGGCTAAATTCTAAATTTCGCTCTTCTAGTTCGTCAATTATTACTTGGCGGTGTTCTGGACAATGTAAATATATTTGTAATAATAACGCCTCTGCTTGTTCTAATAAACTCCGTTCAGTGGTTACTAGAGATAGCTTCGGCGTTTTCGACTTCTGTTTGCGCGATCGCAGTGGTGGAGTTTGCACACTAATGGGTGCAATTTGAGTTAGTAAATTCTCAACTCTGAGGGGTATTAATCTAGCGTCCCCTAAGCTGAGTATTTCTGCACAGTAGGAAATGTAATAATTTAGGGTATCACTATTAACTATTTTTTGCAAGAGTTTTACGATTTCCTTTGTAACTTTTTGAAAATCAGTAGCTTGTCTTAAATCTCTGTGTTTGATTATTTCCGCAATTTGCCAATTTAACCAAAGTGGGGCGTTTGCTAATAGTTGTTGATATTCTTCTGCTGTATGACTATGCAAGTATTCATCGGCATCTTTTCCATGGGGTATATTAAGAATTTTTAACTGCACTTCGCCTTTATAGGCTAATGTGGCGATTTCACCAATAGCCCTTTCTGCGGCGTTAATTCCAGCTTTATCTCCATCAAAGTTTAGAACTAATTGTTTTGAATCGGTGTAGCGTAATAGCAACCGGACTTGTTCTATGCTTAAAGCTGTACCCAGGGAAGCTACGGCGTTATTAATCCCTGCTGCATGGAGAGCGATCGCATCAAAATATCCCTCTACAACTACTGCTTGATCTAATTTAGAAATACCATCTTTGGCGTGATCTAATGCAAATAAGGTTTTACCTTTACTAAAAAGTTCTGTTTCTGGGGAGTTTAAATATTTTGGTTGTTCTTCTGTCAGCGTTCTCCCACCAAAAGCAATAATTCGTCCTTGTATATCACGGATGGGAATCATTAAGCGATCACGAAATATATCATAATAACCGCCTCCATCTTTCCTGGGTTTAATCAAACCCGCTTTTTCCACCAACTGGAGTGGGTAATATTTACCTTCCACCAAATAACGATGTAAGGTTTCCCAACCTGCGGGTGCATAACCCAAACCAAATTGTTGAATTGTTTCGGCTTTCAATTGACGATGCTCTTGTAAATACTGCATCGCTTTTTCTCCTAAACTTTGTCTGAGGGCGTGTTGATAAAATTGGGCTGTGGAAGCTAAAACCTCATATAACTGCTCACGTAAAGACAGCTGACGTTGTAATTCTTCTCTTTGTTCCGGTTCTAAGGTTTTGACAGGTACTTGATAACGCCGTGCTAAATCTAACACCACTTCTGTAAACTGGTATTTACGCAAATCCATCACAAATTTAATGGCGTTACCCGCAGCTCGACAACCGAAGCAATAATACATTTGCTTGCTGGGACTGACCGTAAAACTAGGGCTTTTTTCATCATGGAAGGGGCATAACCCGACAAAAACTTTTCCGCGCTTACGCAAAACTACGTACTCCGAAACAACATCAACAATATCAGCCCGGTGTTTAACTTCTTCTATTGTGTCTGGATGTAAGCGGGGGATTTGCATGGGACTGGGGACTGGGAGATGGGGAAGTAATTTTCCTAATGACTAATGCCAACTAACAATTATATTCTTGTTCTCAGCCCAGAATAATCGCTAAAATTGCATACGCTGGAGCTTAACAACTGGAATAACCAAAATGGGACGTATTTTCATTTCGGCCGCGCATGGGGGCAGGGAAGCAGGTGGAATTGATTCTGGTGCGATCGCAGGTGGTACAACTGAAGCAAAAGAAATGATTCTGTTACGGGATTTAATTGTTACAGAACTCAGATCGCGTACTGTGGAAGTTTTAGCGGTTCCTGATGATTTAAGTGCTGCTAAAACTATTACGTGGATTAATTCTCGCGGTCGAACTGGTGATATCGCAGTAGAAATTCACACCGATGCTGCTGGTAGTCCTACAGTTAGGGGGGCTGGAGTTTTTTATATTGCTAACAACAATCAACGCAAGCAAAACGGAGAAATGGTGCTGATGGGATTGTTACGTCGTGTCCCTCAATTACCTAATCGTGGAGTTAAACCAGATACAGATAGCGGTCTAGGTAGTTTACAATTCTGTCGTCAGACAAATGTCCCTGCTTTATTAATGCAAGTAGGCTTTATTAGTAGTCCAGATGATCATAGTTTGTTACAAACTCGTCGCCGTGATTTTGCTTTAGGAATAGTGGATGGATTGGTGGCTTGGAGTAGCGCCGTTGACCCTAATCCGGGAACTCCCCTAGAACTAACTTATCCACCAATTAATATTAACATTAATGGTCAAAACTATGCAGAGCAAGGTGTATTAATTAATGGTAACTCTTATATACCCATTGATTTAGTAGATCGCTTACGGATTGATTTATCCAAATCACCTAGTGTTGTTCGTGTTACCTATCAGCGAGTAGTTTACATTAAAGCTATTGAACTTCGAGATTTTAATGTTTCTATTGAATGGGATAGTGCAACAAAAACTCTGAACCTACGTTCAATTTTATCAGTTTGTCCAGGACAGATTAACCAAATTGTTTCTAATGGTAATACCACAGAAGTACAGCTACAATTATTTTTGCGAAATAACAATGAAAATGCTCTCGTCCAGTTTCCTGATATTCCCAAACTATATCGAGAAGAAGCGGCAGTGGAAGGAGTAAATCATGATATTGCCTTTTGTCAAATGTGTTTGGAAACTATCTTTTTACGATTTGGTAGTGATATTAAACCTCAACAAAATAATTTTGCTGGTTTAGGTGCAATAGGTGGTGGAACAGAAGCAGCTACTTTTTCTAGTGCCAGAATTGGAGTAAGAGCGCATATCCAACATTTAAAAGCCTACGCCACTTTAGAACCTTTGGTACAACAAGAGGTAGATCCTCGGTTTAGATTTGTAACTAGAGGTGTAGCTCCTTCTGTTGATCAATTATCAGGAAGATGGTCAGCAGATTTAGATTATGGTACTAAAATCAAAGCCATGTTGAAAAGACTTTATGAATCAGCAAAATTGATTTAATCAGGCATTTATCAGTTATAACTTATCAGTTATCAGTTACTAGCCAAAAGGAGATAGCTAGTACCGTCGTGAATTCAAAATGCTTATTTCAGAAGATCTGCGCCAACAAAATTCAAAATGAATACGGTGTGAGCTTTTCAGAGATTTGGAACGGTTGGTTTATTTACGCCGTACTGTAGTAGTAGGTAATTGAGAAGAACTCATAATCAGCAAAACTCTATAGCAGCAAAATTACTATGCAAACAATTGAGAAAATGTCAAATAAAAAAAATTGGGCAAAAGCTATATCTCAACCTGGAACTGAATTTCCTCCTACACAATTATCTGTTCTCGCGGGTAAAATCCCTGATGGTCTAAGGGGTACACTTTACCGCAACGGTCCGGCCAGATTAGAACGGGCTGGTGTATCAGTAGGACACTGGTTTGATGGGGATGGGGCTATTTTAGCTGTCCATTTTACCGATGCTGGTGCTACCGGGGTTTATCGCTATGTGCAGACTGCTTGTTATCAAGAAGAAACTGCTACGGGTAAATGGCTGTATGGTAATTATGGTATGACTGCACCGGGGGCTATTTGGAATCAATGGCGAAAACCAGTCAAACACGCAGCGAATACTTCGGTTTTGGCATTACCTGATCAACTTTTAGCGTTATGGGAAGGGGATAATCCCTATGCACTAGATTTAGAAACTTTAGAGACCAAAGGTTTAAATAATTTAGGTGGTTTGGCTAAAGGACAACCCTATTCTGCTCATCCTAAAATTGACTATGGAACAGGAGAAATCTTTAATTTTGGCATGAGTCCGGGTCCTAATGCCATACTGCATATTTATAAAAGTGACTTCACTGGTAAGATTCTCAAGAAAGCAAATTTGACCTTAAAAGGTTTTCCCGTAATACATGATTTTGTGTTAGCAGGACAATATTTAGTATTTTTTGCTCCTGCGGTGCGGTTAAATATTTGGTCTGTTCTCTTTGGAACTAGTACCTATAGTGATTCCTTAACCTGGCAACCGGATCAGGGAACTAAGATTATAGTGATTGATAGAGAAACTTTGTCTGTAGTCAGTCGTGGTGTAACTGATCCTTGGTTTCAGTGGCATTTTGGTAATGGTTATGTTGATGATAGCGGTACAGTAATTGTTGATTTTGCGAAATATGCAGATTTCCAAACTAATGAATATTTGCGCCAAGTAGCGACCGGGGAAACTCAAACAGTTGCTAAAACTACTTTGACGCGGGTACAAATTAATCCGCAAACTGGCAAAGTAACGGGAATTGAAACTTTGTTAAATAGAACTTGTGAATTTCTTCATGTTCCTAGCAAAAATGTGGGTAAGTTCTCTCGTTATAGCTATATGTCTATTTTTCGGGAAGGAACAGATACAAAGGGAGAAATATTAAATAGCGTTGCTAGTTTTGATCATCAAACTGCAACTCTGACAGAAGCTAATTTACGTGAAAATCTTTATCCTTCTGAACCTATTTATGCTCCTGATCATCAAAATTCTGACCAAGGTTGGGTGTTAACTGTGGTTTATGATGGTAATACCGATAGTAGCGAAGTTTGGGTATTTAATGGCGATACCCTAGGTGGGGGCAGCCCACGCTTGGATGAAGAACCAGTTTGTAAAATAGGATTACCCAGCGTTATTCCCCATAGCTTCCACGGTACTTGGAAACCTGGGGACTAGGGACTGGAGAGTAGTTACAGGTTAAAAGTTTTTGGTGGCTAATACCCACCCAACTGAAGATTTTTCGGAAATGATTTAAGATTCGTAATATATCTTAACAAAAGCTCTCGATGTTACAACTAAAACATACCCAGAAGACAAAACCAGGGTGGTCTTTGGACAAGCGAGATCCCAAGTTCATTGAAAATATCATGCCTATATTGGGCATTTTGTATAACTACTATTTTCAAGTCCAAACTAGTGGCTGGGAAAATATCCCAGAAGGAAAAGTCCTCTTTGTTGGTTCTCACAATGGGGGACTCGCATCACCGGATACATCAATGATGCTGTACGACTGGTTGCGTCGGTTTGGTACCCAAAAACCAATTTACGGTTTGATGCATCCGAAAGTCTGGGACGTTTTTCCCCCAGCGGCAGAAATGGCTATGAAAGGCGGTGCTATTATAGCTAATCCCAAAATGGCTTATGCTGCTTTGCGTTCTGGAGCTAGTGTATTAGTTTATCCTGGTGGAGCAGAGGATGTATTTCGACCTCATCAAATGCGAGACAAGATTTATTTCGCTGACCGTCAGGGTTTTATAAAACTAGCACTGCGGGAAAATGTACCGATTGTTCCAGCAATTTCCTGGGGAGCCCATGACACCTTGATTGTGTTGACTGATTTGTATAAAATTATGCGGCGATTTCATAAATGGGGTATGCCTTGGCTTTTTGATGTAGATCCCTTAGTATTTCCTGTTTATTTGGGATTACCTTGGGGTTTAGCTGTCGGGCCTCTGCCTAATATTCCTTTGCCTGTGCGGATGTATACCAGGGTTTGTCCACCCATAGTTTTTGAACGCTATGGAAAAGAAGCGGCAAGTGATCGCACTTATGTTAATAAATGCTATGAATTAGTCAAAAACCAAATGCAGCAAGAATTGGATAATTTAATCAAGTTAGCCAGTGAAGAAAGGGTGTAGCGTGTAGGGGAAGAATACCTTTTGTCTCTTGCCTTCTGTCACCTATCACCTGTTCCCTTCTACCTACTGAATATCTTTCAACTCAGCAGTACGCACTGAAAGTATTTGTGTCTGATTACCTCGTTGCACTTTTAGCTGGAAAGTTTGACCTAGACGACTATCTTCTACTACCCTTTGCAATTGATCGGCGCTTGTAATTGCTTGATCATCAATTTGAACAATGACATCTCCGCGACGCATACCCGCAGTAGCAGCAGGAGAACTGGGTACAACCCTCATCACCAAAACGCCCCGCACTTCTGGAATCTCAAACATGGAATTTGGATCAATGTTATTTTGTTGCGCTAACTGGGGTGTCAATGTCACCATTTGTACGCCCAAATAGGGGTGAGCAACTTTACCATGTTGTTGCAATTGAGTTGCGATCGCCTTAGCTTTATCAATAGGAATTGCAAACCCAATCCCCATAGCATCTGCACGAATCGCTGTATTGATCCCAATCACTTCTCCTTGAGCATTTAATAAAGGACCACCGGAGTTACCAGGGTTAATAGCAGCATCAGTTTGAATGAAATCTAAACGTTTATCACTAATTCCCACTTGGGCGCTAGAACGTTTTAAGGTACTAATAATACCTAAAGTTACAGTATTATCAAATCCTAAAGGATTTCCCACTGCGATCGCCCAGTCTCCCACCTGGACATTCTGAGAAGAACCCAAAGAAGCAATAGGTAAGTCATTACCAGCATTAATCTTAACCACAGCCAAATCAGTCACTTCATCAATGCCTTTAACTTTACCTTCAAAAGTGCGGCCATCTTTGAGGCGGACTGTCACCTTATCAGCTTGATCAACTACATGAGCATTAGTCAGAACTATCCCACTTTTATCAAAAATAAACCCAGAACCCAGACCGCGTAATTGTTCAGTCGGTGACTGTTGAGGAAACCCATCACCAAAAAACCGCCGCAAAAACGGGTCATCCATCAAAGGATCAGTACGACGAGTAATCGTCCGTTCTGTATCAATCCTGACCACAGCGGATCCAACACGATTCACTGCAGCCGTCACAAAACTACTATTACCAATAGCCGCAGGAGATGATTTTTGAGCAACCAGAGCAGGAGCAGGTTCAGCTTGAGATGGTAAAACTTCCAAAGAAGTAACCGTCAGCAACACTCCTAGAAGAATCGCTAAAACATGGGTACTAACTTGGCGTATAGACCGGGGTAATTTGAAAATTTGCATAGTCACAACCTAATCAAAGACAGGGTGTAGAGTGTAGGGAACAAGAATAAGAGATTACAAAAATGATATTTTGATTTAATGACCATCTTTAATCAAGTTACTGGAACATTCAGCAACCAGGCTATTATGGAAATTTGCCAATACTAGGTTCGGTTATTCCACCAACCTCAAATTCAAAACCCAAAATCTAAAATCTCTATAGGCGCTCTAGGTTAGGATCTGAAATAATACCAAAACTGTGATCACTCATGAATGGATCAAACCGATTAACAGAAGAATCCTCATCTTCATCTCAGAAAGCAGAACACACACACCATCACCATCAGGATCACAACCACGAACATACATATCATACTCCGGTGGAAGGCGAATCCGTTCATCCTCATATACATAGTGAAGAATCTTTACGGCGTATTGTTAACCGACTTTCACGAATAGAAGGACATATTCGTGGTATCAAAACAATGATACAACAAAATACTCCTTGTCCTGATGTTTTATTACAAATTGCCGCTGTTAGAGGTGCATTGGATAAAGTAGCACGGATTGTTTTAGATGAACATTTAACCGAGTGTATAGGTAGAGCAGCACAAGAAGGTAATATAGATGTAGAAATAGCCCAACTCAAAGCTGCTTTAGACAGGTTTTTACCTTAAAAAACTCATAAAAAATCAGTTGCCATTATCAACTAGGAAGATCAAATTCAAAAAGAAAAAATGTTTAGCTTGGGGAAACTTGTTGCGGGAATAGCTCACGAACTTAATAATGTTATCAATTTTATCCATCCTAATGTTCCTCATGCTCAACGATATATGACAGACTTAATAAAATTAATAGACCTTTATGAAAAATATCATCTCAACATTGACACAGAAATAGAAATAAAGATTTTTACAGAACTAATTGATCTAAATTTTATTAAATCAGAATAGAGACATCCGAAAATTCACAAAGCAGTCTGTATCTGGCTCTCCATAGTCTTAAGATTAGGACAGAGACCAGGAAAGAATCAGGGTTGGGAATAGTAACTGATAGGAAATATCCATGAAGATGTT
>ERZ1034419.169-NODE-169-length-11753-cov-39.985468_pt1 | contig 11753 bp, 10 predicted proteins | sample MGYA00520531_ERZ1034419 | MGnify/ENA primary metagenome ERZ1034419 (study PRJEB33736, sample SAMEA104288485) | Azolla nilotica | place: Sudan | collected 1982 | study: EMG produced TPA metagenomics assembly of the PRJEB19522 data set (Is there foul play in the... | reverse complement strand
CAAAGGGATGGTTAACTCTGCTTTGCAGACACCTTCTTTAACCCCTCTAGCTTAGACCTGAATCCTTACTAATTAATTCTGCAAAAACGGCATCATTTGATTTTATCAATGAATGACACTATTTCCATCTTCTCCTTTTTCTCCGGTTCAGGATTCCTCGATTTAGGCTTTGAAACCACTGGCTATAACATCGTTTACGTCAACGAAATCTTCCCCCCATTCATGTCTGCATATAGCTATTCACGGGAAATTCTCAAACTCCCATCTCCTGAATATGGATATCATCAAGCAGAAGCCGCAGATGTAAGCAAATTAATAGCAGGAACACAAGCACAACAGCTAAATGAATTAGTCAAAAGTTCCCGTAAATCAAACAATATAATTGGTTTTATTGGTGGTCCACCTTGTCCTGATTTTTCCATTGGTGGAAAAAATAAAGGACGTTTAGGTGATAATGGTAAACTTTCAGCCTCTTATATTGAATTGATTTGTCAAAACTTACCCGATTTCTTTTTATTTGAAAATGTCAAAGGTTTGTGGAAAACCACAAAACACAGTTTATTTTTTGAAAAATTAAAAATTAAATTACAAAAAGCTAGTTATATTTTGACAGAAAGGTTAATTAATTCTATTGAATATGGTGTCCTGCAAGATAGAGACAGAATTGTTTTAATTGGCTTTAGAAATCATTTCCTCAAGGAAATAGGAATTGAAGATGATTTTACCTTTCCTTCGGAAAAATATATTTTATATCCTCAATCCACAGTCTTTGCTTATCCTTGGAATACAAGCGAACCGTTTAAAGAAAATTCTCTAATTCTTTGTCCTTATAACATTCCTGAACAACTAACGGTTGAATATTGGTTTAGAAACAATGATGTGCTGAACCATCCCAACGCAAAACATTATTTTCAACCCAGAGCAGGTATCACTAAATTTGCTACCCTTAATGACGGAGATGATTCAAAAAAATCATTTAAACGTCTCCACCGATGGCGTTATTCTCCTACCGCTTATTATGGGAATAATGAAGTACATTTACATCCTTACAAAGTGCGACGTATTTCTGTAGCTGAAGCTTTAGCTATTCAATCTTTACCCGCTGATTTTTCACTTCCAGAAAATATGTCTCTTACGAATATGTTTAAAACTGTTGGTAATGGTGTGCCATACTTAGCAGCAAAAGCATTAGCTGAGACTATTCTGGATTTTTTAGGAACTGAAGTTACGAACAAGAAGATCCCCTAATTAGCTGAGACATCGGGCATCTAATCTAAGATGTCAATTTGAATACTTAGGCATAATACTAGTCACTGAGTTAAGAACTTATCATTGAAGTTTCAACAATGTGCTGATTTTCAGGATATATTCGTAATATGGTCTAATATATAAGAAATGTTTTATTTTTTCATAAACTTTAATAATCTATCACTGGCAAAATAAATAATGGCAGCAGACTATCCTAACATTGATATTGCCCCATTTATCGACCACTCCCTGCTCTCACCAATTACTACTCCAGAGCAGGTTGAACAATGGTGTGAGGAAGCCCACAGATTTAACTTTGCAGCAGTTTGCGTTCATCCTTGTTATGTCAAGCAAGCTGTGGAACTGGTTCGCAACAAAAATCTGCATGTCTGTACTGTTATTGGTTTTCCCACGGGTGGGACGACTTCAGCAGTTAAGTTGTATGAAGCTCAAGAAGCGGTGGAAAGCGGAGCAACAGAGTTGGATCTGGTGATGAATTTGGGCTGGTTGAAGGCTGGCAAAACTGAAGAAGTTCACCAGGAAATTGCTACAATCTGTGAAGAGGCTGGAAAACCTGTAAAGGTCATTTTAGAAACTAACCTGCTCACGGATGCAGAAAAAAAACTGGCAGCCGAACTAGCTATGGATGCAGGTGCAGCATTCTTAAAAACCAGTACAGGTTGGAATGGTGGTGCGACTGTAGCAGATGTGCGCTTATTAAAGCAAATAGCACGGGAAAAGGTGGGAATCAAAGCATCAGGAGGGATTCGTACCCACAATGAAGCCTTAGACTTAATCATGGCTGGTGCTACTAGGTTAGGTACATCTCGCAGTATAGATTTACTCTGTCAGCGCGATCACCCGGAAAAAGCTGAATAGTCATTAGTCATTGGTAATTAGTCAGTGAGACAACAACTGACTAATTACCAATGACTAATGACTAATGACTAATAACTAATAACTAATGAGTAGAACTTATCAAGTAACTGGCATTAATCTCAAAACCCAGGCGTTGGGAGAGTCAGATAAAATAGTGACAATTTTAACTAAGGAATTAGGTTTAATTCGGGCGATCGCAACTGGGGCGCGTAAGCACAACTCCAGCTTGGGCGCTAGAAGCGGAATATTCGTAGTTAATCAATTACTAATTTCCCAAGGGCGATCCTCACAACCAGCTACACCAACCCTAAATAGAATTACCCAAGCGGAAACTATAAAAACTTATCCAGGTCTAACTAAAGGCCTGGGAAAACTAGCAGCTAGTCAATATTTAGCCGAAATAGTTTTATGTCAAGCATTAAGTGAACAACCCCAAACAGAACTTTATGAATTACTTAATGAACATCTCCAGCGTCTAGAAGCGTTACCCAAAACTCAGGGACTAGATGTAGTAGCACATTTAGCCCATGGAGTTTTTCACCTCTTAGCTTTAGCAGGACTAACACCTCAAGTACAATTTTGTTGCTTAACCCAACGTCCCCTCACACCAGACTTAACAAATCCCAACTGGCAAGTAGGATTTAGCATCTCTGCTGGAGGCACGATTTGCTTACAAGCTTGGGAACAGTTAAGAAAAGAAAGGGAAAAACAAAGAAAGGAAGAAAATTCCCCAGTCTCCAATCCTCCCTATCAAACCCTTGTCCATCACCAAGACATACCCAAAATTTCCAGTCGCCTGGGTGCAAAAGAACTAAATATGCTCCAACATTTGTCCCAACCAGAGATAATGCAAATAGATGCAGCCTCAGATTTTGGCTGGTTATCTGTTGAGCATATTTTGCGCCAGTACACTGAGTACCACCTTGGCCGTCCTATTCGCTCTGCTACCTTGATTGATTCTTATTTTGCCGCTAACCATGATGCAATCGTCTGATTTGGATAGAAAAATCCCGCCTCTATCACCTAGCCAAGCTCAAAACAAGATTAGGGTATCAGAATCTACAAGACTTAATCATTTAAATTCTGTTCCCCAGTCTCAGCCTGGCCAAATTAATAACCAAGAAATATCTGTCAAAGAAGTTGCTAATGATCAAAAAGGGACAACAGAAGTTAATTTAACTGATATCCCTAAACCATCGGCACTGCATTCTGACATCACCATAGAAATTACTGAACAAAATGGCAAAGCTAATACAACACAACAGACTTTGCCAGAAGCAATTTCAACAGAAACATCACAATTAAATGGCTCTGCTTCGAGTGAAGAAACGGCATCAGGAGATGTAGAAAAACAAGGATTCTTTCCTGTCCTGAAAAACCCGAATTTTCTGGCTCTTTGGGGTGGTCAAATTTTCTGTCAACTGGCGGATAAAGTATATCTGGTGCTGACGATTGCTCTGATTAATAGCGAGTTTCAACAGGGTGGTCAAAGCATTAGTGGTTGGGTATCGGCGTTAATGATGATTTTTACCATTCCCGCAGTGCTGTTTGGTTCAGTCGCTGGTGTGTTTGTAGATCGCTGGTCAAAAAAAGTTGTGCTGGTGGCATCGAATATTTGGCGCGGTATTCTAGTTTTAGCTATTCCTTTTTTACTTTGGTTAACCCATGATTGGCAACCTGTGGGAGTTTTGCCGGTGGGTTTTCTGATGATTTTGGCAGTGACTTTTTTGGTTTCTACATTGACACAGTTTTTTGCACCAGCAGAACAGGCTGCTATTCCTTTGGTGGTGGAAGAACAGCATTTACTTTCTGCTAATTCCCTGTACACAACTACGATGATGGCATCAGTAATTGTCGGTTTTGCTGTGGGGGAACCAGTTTTGGTATTAGCAGATGGAATTTGGTCACAATTCGGTGGTAGTGGAGGACTGGGTAAAGAAATTTTGGTTGGTGGTAGTTATGCGATCGCCGGAATTATTTTATTACTGCTCAGAACTAACGAAAAACCGCACCCCCCAGAAACAGAATTCCCTCATGTTTTCTCTGATCTGCGCGACGGTTTGCGTTATCTCCAGGAAAATCAGCGTATCCGCAATGCTTTATTACAACTAATTATTTTATTTTCCGTCTTTGCAGCCTTAACCGTACTCGCGGTTCGCATGGCAGAAATTATCCCCAATCTCAAAGCTTCCCAATTCGGCTTTTTACTCGCATCTGGTGGTGTTGGTATCGCCGGTGGTGCAACCATTCTCGGTCAATTTGGACAACGCTTTTCCTATAGGCAACTTAGTCTGTGGGGTTGTCTCGGCATGGCAGCATCTTTATTCGGTCTTTCCATCTTCACAACCCAGCTAGGTGCAGTGCTTCTATTACTAGGTTTAGTTGGTGTATTTGGGGCTTTGGTGGGTATCCCAATGCAAACGGCTATTCAAACCGAAACACCCCCAGAAATGCGCGGCAAAGTGTTTGGGCTGCAAAATAATGTGATTAATATTGCCCTCACCCTACCCCTAGCATTAGCAGGTGTAGCCGAAACCTTTCTTGGCTTACAGTCGGTCTTTTTGGCATTAGCTATCATCGTTTTCTTGGGAGGTATCTTAACCTGGTATAATTCCCGTGGTTAGTGATTAACTTAGTGAAATCGTTGGTTTTCGTGCTAAACTTATTCCAGCCAAAATCCATCCAATACTTGCTGGGGATCAACCAAAGATTATTCTGATTAAGTTGTAATTCAATTCATTAACTAACAACTTACAAAGTGTAACACTACAGCCGTAAAATTTCTCGTTGAATGGGCCTAAATATAAGCTTATTAAACTAAATTAAATATGGGCTTAGTTAAGCATAATCAAAAATTCAGCAGGTTTAATAGGATAAAAACAGCTAAGTATAAAAAACAGATAATCTCAACCCCATTTTATTCATAGCTAATCAAAGAATGCGTATAGCCTGGATTGGAAAAAAATCGCCATTTTGCGGCAATGTCACCTACAGTCGAGAAATTACCAATGCGTTGCTAGACCGGGGACATCAAGTTAGCTTTCTTCACTTTGCTCAAGAAGAATCCCAAGCAGATAACTGGCCTAATTTTCAGGAAGTTTCTTTACCCTTTATTTACAAATCTCAGGTTTACACTATTCCCACTTTTAAAGCCACTAAGGTTTTAACTCAGTCACTAAGGGAAATCAAACCAGATATTGTTCATGCTTCCTTGACTCTATCGACTCTGGATTTTGTTTTGCCAGAAATTTGTGAAGAATTAAATGTCCCTCTCATTGCTACTTTCCACACTCCATTTGCTGGTAAAGGAGCAAAATTAATTTCTGGTACCCAGCTTTTAGCTTATCAACTATACGCACCTTTTTTAGATCACTATGATCGGGTCATCGTTTTTTCCCAAATTCAAAGGGAATTATTGGCACGCATGGGAGTTAGGGAAGAAAAAATTGCTGTTATTCCTAACGGTGTTGATACTGCTAAGTATTCTCCTGGTAGTTCTCAAATAAAAGCGGAATTTGGTGCAGAACGCTTATTTGTCTATCAAGGTCGCATAGCCCCAGAGAAAAACGTTGAATCCATGCTACGCGCTTGGAAGCAGTCAGATATGGGGACTGATAGTAAATTGTTAATGGTTGGAGATGGCCCGTTAAAATCTTCCCTAGAAACTTTTTATGGTGCAGAATACGGCATCCACTGGTTAGGATTTATAGCAGATGAAAACCGCCGCATAGAAATATTACGCGGTGCAGATGTATTTATTTTACCTTCTTTGGTTGAAGGTCTATCTTTATCTCTTTTAGAAGGAATGTCCTGTAGTGTAGCTTGTTTAGCCACTGATGTGGGTGCAGATGGGGAAGTATTGGAAAAAGGTGCAGGTGTAGTTATTAGTACCAGTTCTGTGCGATCGCAACTCAGAACACTTTTACCACTATTCCAAGATCATCCAGAGTTAACAACCCTGTTGGGGCAGAAAGCCAGAAAGCGAGTATTAGAACGTTATACCCTGAATGATAATATCACGCAATTAGAAGAACTTTATAGCCAAGTTCTTGCACAGCGACCTTTAACACTGAGTTGGGGTGTTTAAGGAGAAATTCACACTCAATGTCTCTTGTAGGGTGCGTCAGATATCGAAAATATGTTGATTGTTCATGAATTATCGAGTGTGACGCACCGCACCCTACTAATCCTAGTAATATAGTAGTATCGCCGTGAATTCAAAATGCTTCTTTCAGAAGAGCTACGCTAACAAAATAGTGCTTCCAGCAGGCTGCGCCAACAAAATTCAAAATGAATACGGCGTGAGATTTTCAGATATTTGGAATGGTTGGTTTATTTACGCCGTACTGTACTAGTTGCGTAAGTCTTTTAAGCATTGGCTATAACGAAACAATCTTTCTCTCTACTTCTGGAGGTTAAGATTTTTTGTATATTTAGTCACTAAATGTTAACTGCTTTCCACCTAATTGTCTGAATTCATATTTGATACTTTTCGTCAATTCGTGATTCCTGTTCCTTTACAAACATTAAAAATATCGTTACATTACTTCACATGGAACTTAAGTTAACAATGAACACTTTTAACTTAATCCTTCAAAGTGACTAATTAACAAATAATCTTGGAGATTCCGACTGTGGCTTTAACTATCCAGTCTGCTCAAACTATTTTTTCTAGTACTCAAGTTCCTAGCCCCATTCCTGCTACCATAGCTTTGTTCGCTCAACTTAACGTTGATGATCAGTTAGCATATCTTTGGTATGCTTATACTGAAATGGGTAAAACTATTACTCCAGCAGCACCCGGAGCAGCACGCCTACAACTAGCTGAAGGTTTGCTTACCCAAATTAAGCAAATGTCTCGTGAAGAACAAACACAAGTGATGCGGGATTTGGCCAGTCGTGCTGATACTCCTATTAGTCGTTCCTATGGATTCTTTAGTGTCAATACCAAACTAGCTTTCTGGTACGAGTTAGGAGAATTGATGAAACAGGGAATCATCACTCCCATCCCAGTTGGTTATCAAATGTCTCCTGGTGTAAAAGTAGTATTAGAAGCTACACAGAAACTTGACCAAGGTCAGCAAATTACTGTATTACGGAATACCGTAGTAGATATGGGATTTGATACTTCTGAACTTGGCCCAAGTAGTTACCCAAAGGCAGATACAGAACCTGCGTTCCAACGGACAACTCCAGTTATTTCCTCAGTTAAAATTGACGGTATTACAGAACCAGCTGTGTTGGGCTACATTGAAGCGATGAATGCAGATAACTTTGATGCTGCTATTGCACTATTCACAACCGAAGGTGCGCTACAACCACCATTTCAGAAGCCAATTGTAGGCCAAAAAGCGATCGCTAAATATATGCGTGAAGAAGCCCAAGGACTTAACATGATGCCACAACAAGGTATTTGTGAAGTTCAACCAGATGGTTCTAAACAGCTGAAAATCACGGGTGTAGTGCAAACTCCTTGGTTTGGTGTTACCGTCGGTATGAATATATCATGGCGGTTTTTAATCAATCCCGAAGGGAAAATCTTCTTCGTTGCGATTGATATGCTTGCATCTCCTCAAGAACTCATGAACCTACGTCGAGTTTAATCAAATAAGGAGGCTGTTTAAATTGAGCTATTTTTACAGCCTCCCAATAATAGAGTAAAAGTTATTGACACCAACCGAAAAATTTGTTCTGATAAAATAGATAAGGAAGAACCATACTAATATTAGACGCAATTAAGCTAAATCAGCAAATAATAAAAACAGTCATTGACACAAAAGAACTATATGAGTCTAATTACCTACAATGGCTAGAGGAGACAATTAAATCTCTCAAATCTCGTCGGTTAGAAGATATTGACTACGACAACTTAATAGAAGAGTTAGAAGCATTGGCTAAAAACGAAAAAAGACGAGTAAGAAGTTTATTAGAACAGATTATTATACACTTATTACTTTATCAAAATTCGCATATAGAAAAGCCCAGAAATGCTAACCATTGGGCAGCAGAAATTATTAGTTTTCGTAATTAAATAAATGAAGAACGAACCACTAACTTACGTAACCATTTAGAAGAAAATATCAATCACATTGATAGCAACGCCTTAGATTACGTTAAAATCAAAACTCACCAATTTACCAGAACTATCTCCCTACAGCTTAGATTCAGATTTTAGATAAAAACTGGTTGCCTTCATCTTACTCCAAAACAGACCACCCTACACTTGTAGAGTGTTCATAAACCTTTTTTAAAGTATTTACATCTCGCACAGAAATAAGTGGTGGGTGGCGAACTTGAGAAAAATAAAGCGCATCAGTTTGTAACTGACTATGACCCCAAATTCCTAAAGCGTGTCCGAGTTCATGACGTACTGCTGAAAGCACATAATCACCAGTTTGACTAGGACTCAACAGAATTCTGAAATGGTGAGATAAAATATTATTTTTAATATATAAATCATAAATAGTTAAAGCCGAACGCGCACGGGGAATTTTACTATTAGGTTCAACTTTTAAAGTAGGTTCAACTTTTAAAGGTGGCGCTTTTCGGAAAATTTTAACATCTGCAGTTTCAGCTTCTTCAACAACCTGCAAAGGTAAATAAACATTCCACTCTTGAACAGCTTGCACAACAGTATTAACCCATAGTTATGCCTGTTTTTCACTTACTCCTGTTGGTGTTTATATCTTCACCTTTACTGGAAAATTTGACCAAATTAAATAACCAACTTTAGTAAATTGGATTTGATCAAAATAGTCACCGCTATTGGTTTTATCTTGCCACTTTTCTAAAGTACCTGGTAAAGGATGGGGTTTTTGGAGAATAGGTCTAGAAGTCAATAATTGGAAGTTGTTTTCCTGTTCTCTGAACATAGCATTGACCGGAAAGTTAGTAAAAACAACTAACAGTCCTGTAATTTTTGCTAAAAATAGAACTGCTAGTAAGGGTCGCCAAAATCCTTGATTTCGAGTTTTGGATATCAGGTTTTGGGTGTTTTTGCCGATTGTTTAGTTATTTAGGCAACCAATTAGCACTTAAAACCACAGTTAAACCGAGGAAAATTACTACTAATGCCCAAGTAACCCGATTTAAAGTATTTTCTGCACTCTTGGTGCTGCTGAATAATTGTGCCTGTCCACCAATGGCACCAATACCATCACCTTTAGGACTATGTAGTAATACGAGAATAATCAAACCTAAAGCGGAAAATGCCCAAATACCTTGCACGATGTTAGTTAGTGTCATAACTAATTCATAATTCATAATTCAAAATTAACAAACATAAATATAAATAGCGGCTACACAGGTTCAAGCTGGATTTTTTGTCAGTCCATGTATGTGGACTTTGTTAGTATAGCCGCTATTTATAATCGTCAGGAATTGAATCTATTTTACAAACCTACTTGTGCAGCAGTGGGAGTAGGTTTCAACTCATATTCTGCTACTTTAAGGAGCGATCGCCCAGTCATTTCCACTGGTTGGGGTAGCTGTAAAATATCCAGAATAGTTGGAGCAATGTCGGCTAACTTGCCATCATTTCTCAATTCCACATTTGTTCCATATCCAGGTATTTTGACTTTTTCTCCTTCTACCAAGATTAAAGGAACAGGGTTAGTGGTGTGAGCCGTCCAAGGATTACCTTCCTCATCTAGCATATACTCAGCGTTGCCGTGGTCAGCAGTAATAATTGCCGTACCCCCAACTTTGCCAATACAGTCGATGAGACGAGCCAAACAGCGATCCACTGTTTCAATTGCTGTTAGTGTGGCTTCTAATAGTCCCGTATGCCCCACCATATCAGGGTTAGCATAGTTCATTACCACCAGAGAGTAGATCCCCTTTGTAATCGCTGCGATCGCCACATCAGTCACCGCTTTTGCTGACATTGTTGGTTCTTGGTCATAAGTAGCCACCATTGGACTACTGACTAATTCCCAGTCTTCTCCATCACGAGGTTCTTCTAGTCCCCCATTAAAGAAATAGGTGACGTGAGCATATTTTTCCGTTTCCGCAGTCCGAAACTGTTTTAAACCTCGCTCAGCAATAACTTCACCCAGAATATTGCTGAGATTTTGAGGTGCAAAAGCCACAAGAACCGGTAATTCCGGATCATATTGGGTAAAAGTTACAAAGGACAGCAGCTGAATTTGCTGTCTTTCAAAACCGTCAAACTTATAACTAACAAAAGCTTGAGTTAATTGTCTGGCGCGATCGGGGCGGAAATTGAAAAATATTACCCCATCACCGGGTTCCACTGCGCCAGCAGTCAGGCGGACAGGGAGAACAAACTCGTCAGTGATACCTTTAGCGTAAGATGCTTGCAAGACTCCTACAGCCGTCAGTCCATTACCAGCGCCATCTTGTGTCATGACATCGTAAGCGCGTTGGACTCGATCCCAACGGTGATCGCGATCCATTGCATAATAGCGCCCGCTGACTGTTGCTATTTGCCCGATTCCGGTGCGATCTATGTAGTCTTGCAGTTGTTGAATTGCTTTTATACCGTCCGTTGGCGGTGTATCACGTCCATCAGTAATGGCGTGAATCAACACTTGTGACAGTTGCTCTTTCTTGGCTAAGTCAAGTAGTCCAAACAGATGGGTAAGATGCGAATGTACTCCTCCCTGAGAACAAAGCCCTACTAGATGCAACTTGCCATTGCGAGAGCGAACTTCCTGGCAAATTTTGACAAGTGCCGGGTTAGAGGCTAGAGAACCGTCTTCAACCGCATCAGAGATGCGTACCAGTTCTTGGGGAACGACACGCCCAGCGCCAATATTCAAATGACCAACTTCCGAGTTGCCCATTTGACCTTCTGGCAACCCTACGGCTTTTCCTGATGTGCGAATGAGGGTGTGGGGATAAGCTGCCCATAAACTATCCATAATTGGAGTTTTAGCAGCAGCGATCGCGTTTCCTCGCTTGTCCTCACAGTAGCCCCACCCATCTAAAATGACTAGCACCACAGGAGCAACAGGTGCTTTGGTCATAGTAAAATTGCCCTTTACTTTTTGTAACAACCAAATGATACCATTGCTAATCACCTATGGAAGTTAAATTCTGCTGATTAATTTCTCAGATGCGTGATTACTATGAGCGCAGTGCCTCTTAAATCCTGTAAACAAGCAAGCTGAAAACCCAAAAACGAATGTGATCACTTTTGATGCGATAGCATTCCACGCGGCAGGTATCGCCCAAATCTCCATCTTCAATTTATATGAAAAATCGGTATAACAGCTTTTGTCGCTAACAGCAAAGATTGTAAAAAAGGAGGATATCCATCTGGATAGTAAGTTGTGATTATCGCTAAATCAATCTGTTAACCTAAGTTCCAGCGAATTTGTAGCCGACGCTGATTGCTGCTGTCTTCTGACAAGTATGTTGATTTAGCGATCACATTCTCCAAAATATGCTTGGTATTATCTAAATTTTCTAAATTTTCCAGAGGTGGCAATTCTACACCTAAAATAGTCGAAACAATTTGGGTATCAGCCAGTAACCACGTCGCAAAATTTCTAATTGCTAAACCTCCAGTACTGCGATCATTAATTGGTTGCTCGTTAGGATAGTGGATTAAATAACCAGTAACTCTGGTTAAGGGGTGTAATTCCATTGGGGCAAGAATT
>ERZ1034419.168-NODE-168-length-11843-cov-44.759416_pt1 | contig 11843 bp, 12 predicted proteins | sample MGYA00520531_ERZ1034419 | MGnify/ENA primary metagenome ERZ1034419 (study PRJEB33736, sample SAMEA104288485) | Azolla nilotica | place: Sudan | collected 1982 | study: EMG produced TPA metagenomics assembly of the PRJEB19522 data set (Is there foul play in the... | reverse complement strand
GAAAAGTGGCTCTTGACTTCAAATCAAATCTGAAGATTGTTGTTGATGAATTCTTGCCCCAATGGAATTACACCCCTTAACCAGAGTTACAGGTTATTTAATCCACTATCCTTAGTATTGCCATTAGTTATCAGTTATTCTTTCCATTTTTGGAATTCTTGATCATTAACTACATCCGCATCAGTTTTATAATCGGTGTTCAGAACCAAATTATGGGTGATTGTTCAAGAGTAGTTAGTTAACTGCACTTAAATTTAATCCTTGACCAGAAAAAAAACCCGCAACCAAAGCAGTAATGGTAGCGGGGAGAATTTATTATCAAAAATTTTGTATATTGTCAGTTAACAGATAAAAAACTCAATTTTGTGGTCAGATATGAAAGGGGTATGGGGTGTGGGACAAACTATTTTTCCCTACACCCCACACCCTCTTTTCAGTTAGGAAGAACTTAAGAAATTAACTGTAAAACTGTAACTTTTCCCTCTGAACAGAGAAATATGAGGTTTACTTCAAAGTTGCTAAAACTGAGTTAATTTCAGGTTCAGAGATTTTCGGTGTTAAGAATCCATCAGCATAAATGCGAGGATTGCTTTGGGATCTTATTGTATAAGATTGGCGAACATGAGTACTTACAGCCACGGTCTTGGCATCATAAATCTGCATAGCCACCTTGGGATAGAAACCAATGCCGATAATCAGCACTATAAAACAAGCGGCGATAAAGACTTCACGGGGTCTACCGTCACTGTATACTGCTTGGCTAGGTAGGAGGCAATCTGTACCAAAAAAAGCTGTTCCTTCATCTTCCTGATTTTCAAGCCCAGCATTATTAATGTCACATATCAATGCTGCATCTTTGCCATAAAACACCTGGCGTAGCATGGAAAGAAGATAAATAGGTGTAAGGATGACTCCGACAGCAGCGAGAAAAACTGTGACGGTGCAGAAAGTAGAACTATAGACATCACTGGTTGTCACACCAACAAAAACGGAAAGTTAACCAACAAAACCACTCATTCCTAGTAAAGCTAAAGATGCCATTGCACCTATTGTAAACAGTGCAAATACGATGGGTATCGCCTGACCAATACCACCCATATCTTTCATTACCATAGTGTGAGTGCGATCATAAATAACACCTGCGAGGAAAAACAACACTGAGGCAATTAAACCGTGTGATATCATCATGCAACATTGCCCCATTCATTCCTACATCGGTGAAAGAGGCTAAACCTAACAGCACAAACCCCATGTGAGAAATGGAAGAAAAAGCCAAACGCCGTTTCATGTTGGTTTGGGCAAAGGAATTTAATGCACCATAAATAATATTGACAACACCAAGAACAGCTATCACTGGTGCAAAATAAACATGAGCATCAGGCAGAAGTTCCATATTCAGGCGAATCAAACCATAGCCGCCCATTTTTAACAACACACGTGCCAAAATCATGGATACAGGGGAAGATGCTTCACCGTGGGCATCAGGCAACCAGGTATGTAAGGGGAAAATAGCTAGTTTAACGCCAAAGGCCATAAATAAAGCTGCATATAGTAGCAGTTGTAAACCAAGGGGATAATCTTTCAAAGCCAGGGACGTGAGATCAAAACTCATATTGCCTCCACCGTATAAACCCATTGCCAGGGCAGCTACTATTCTAAATATAGAAGCTGCTGCGGTATATAATATAAATTTTGTCGCTGCGTAGCGTCTTCTTTGTGCACCCCACATGGAAATTAATAGATATACGGGAACAAGTTCCACTTCCCACATGATGAAAAATAACATCAAGTCTTTGGCAACGAATACTCCTACCTGTGCGGAATACAGCACCAACATCAGAAAGTAAAATAAGCTTGGTCTGCGCTCAACTAGCCAAGCAGAAAACATGGACAGGGTGGTGACAAATCCCGCTAAAAGCATGAGGGGAACACAGATACCATCAACTGCAACGCTCCAGTTTAGTCCCAACTGAGGCATCCAGGCAAAATTTTCTAGAATTTGAAAACTAGCATCACTAGCATCGTAATGCTGCCAAAAGGTGTAACACATTAAGGCGAAGTCAGCAATAGCTACACCTAGCGCATACCAACGGATAATTTTACCGTCTTTATCTGGTATTACCGGAATCAGGAAGGATGCAAGGAGTGGCAACAAGACAATCGCGGTCAGCCAAGGAAATTGTTCCGCCATCTTGTTAATAAGAAAAAATACTCATTTGTGTAATAAAATTATTGTACTAATCTTTGTAACATTTTCTTTATAATTCTTGATCTCAGATAGACATAGATCAATATCAATTGCTGGTTGAGGAGTTGAGGAGTATGAAGGATTAAAAAGTAATTCCCAATTTCCCAAGGGTGTAAGGGTGTAGGATTAAGAATAATAGTCCTCGTTAAATCGTAAAAGTAGAAGCGATCGCTAATTCTGCATTTTTGACTAAAATCTCTTTTTCCAGGGCATACACTGGATATTGGGGAGTTCCGTCCAATAATTTCTCAATTCTCTCCCTTGCTGCTACTACAACTTTCTCATCCAAGCTGCCGTTACTCAAAGAAGCGGTAAAATCCTCAGCTATTTGATATGTCCTTTCTATTGAAGAAGAATTGATATTGCGAGAAACAATAAATAAATCGCAACCTGCATAAAAAGCCCGCGCTACTGTTCCCGACTGCATAAACATCTCAGACACGGCTTTCATATCTAAGTCATCCGAAACAACCACACCCTGAAAATTGAGTTCTTCCCGCAGGATGTGATTTAAAATCGTTCTTGACAATGTGGCTGGAACTTCAGCATCTATTTGCGGGAATAGGATATGGGCAGTCATAATCAACGGTATCTGTTCCTCAATCAATGTTTTGAAAGGTATTAATTCCCGTCTTTGCAATTCCTCTACAGTTAAATTAAGAGTTGGTAATTCCAGGTGAGAATCTTGGCTGGTGTCTCCATGTCCAGGAAAATGTTTTGCACAACTGATCATACCTCCTTGCTTGAGTCCCCGATAATATTCCCGCGCAAGTTGACTAGCGGTTTCAGGAGTAGTTCCAAAAGCGCGGGGTCCAATAATCGGGTTTTGGGGGTTGGAGAAAATATCAGCAACGGGAGACCAAGAAAGATTGATTCCTAGTGATTTTAATTCCCAAGCAGTTGCTTTAGCTACTTCTTGCGCATTAAATTTTAATAGATAACTGGGAGGAAATCGAGTAATTGGTAATGGCGTTCTGACAACTCTTCCACCTTCATGATCTATGGTCATAAACATGAAAGATTGCTCAGTATATTCACGTATAGCTTGACCTAATTGCTTAAAATTTTCTACCCAAATCTGATACGGTACACCATCAAGAAAGTTTTTGGCAAAAAATATCACCCCAACAGGTTTTAATTCACTTAGCGCCCTTTTATCCTCATCATTGAGGCTTGTTCCAGAAACACCGAGAATTAGATGATTACCAAAGCTTTGGATATGTTGTGATGGTGACATAACTGAAAAAATAAAGATTAAAATTCTCTCTCAAGCATAAGCCACGAGACGGGAAGCTAAAAGCAAGTTTTTTCGCCACACCCCACACTCTCTTTTTCCAGAAACAAGGCTAAATGTAACAGAATGCAAAGTATAATGAGAACGAGAAAACAATTAAGAAATATTGAAGAACAGTAGGTTGAAATGCGAGTAGCGATCGCCGGTGCCGGTCTAGCAGGACTTTCCTGTGCAAAATATCTCACAGATTTAGGTCACACTCCCATTGTCTTGGAACGCCGAGACGTAGTGGGCGGCAAAGTGGCAGCTTGGAAGGATGCTGATGGAGACTGGTACGAAACAGGACTGCACATTTTTTTTGGGGCTTATCCCAATATGTTGCAGTTATTTAAAGAACTAGACATTGAAGATCGTTTGCAGTGGAAAGAACACACAATGATCTTCAATCAGCCAGAAGCACCAGGTACATATAGCCGCTTTGATTTTCCAGATATACCCGCCCCCTTCAATGGTGTGGTGGCAATTCTGGGCAACAATAATATGTTGACATGGCCGGAAAAAATTAGTTTTGGTCTTGGTTTAATCCCAGCCATGCTAAAAGGTCAAAAGTATGTGGAAGAAATGGATAAATACTCTTGGAGTGAGTGGTTAAAACTGCAAAACATTCCCCCCAGAGTAGAAAAAGAAGTTTTCATTGCTATGTCAAAAGCATTGAATTTCATCAACCCAGATGAAATTTCTTCTACGGTCTTGTTAACTGCCTTAAATCGGTTTCTACAAGAAAAAAATGGCTCAAAGATGGCGTTTTTGGATGGTTCACCTACTGAACGCCTATGTCAGCCAATCATCAACTACATCACAGAACGCAGTGGCGAAGTACGATTAAATGCACCATTAAAGGAGATTCAACTCAACGAAGATGGCAGCGTTAAATCCTTCTTACTACGGGGTTTAGATGGGGCACAAGATGAAGTATTTACAGCAGATATTTATGTATCTGCCATGCCTGTTGATCCTTTAAAGGTGATGTTACCCAAACCTTGGCAGGAAATTAAGTTTTTCCAAAAACTAGAAGGTTTGGAAGGTGTGCCTGTAATCAACGTACATTTATGGTTCGACCGGAAATTAACAGATATTGATCATCTGCTATTTTCCCGTTCACCTCTTCTCAGCGTTTATGCTGATATGAGTAATACTTGCCGTGAATATGCCAATCCTGACCGTTCTATGCTGGAATTAGTTCTAGCGCCGGCTAAAGATTGGATATCTAAATCTGATGAGGAAATTGTTACTGCAACTATTACGGAGTTGGAAAAACTCTTCCCGCAACATTTTGGGGGAGATAACCCAAGCAAACTGCTGAAATATCACGTCGTGAAAACTCCACGTTCAGTTTACAAAGCCACACCAGGAAGGCAACAACACCGTCCCTCTCAGCAAACCCCCATTTCTAACTTCTATCTGACTGGGGATTACACCATGCAACGCTACCTAGCCAGTATGGAAGGTGCCGTACTTTCTGGTAAGCTGACAGCACAGGCGATCTCGGAAGCACCACCGATAGCAAATTCCTCTGGCCTGCAAACGCTAACTCGACCGCCCGCAACGAATGCTGCAACTGCCTGATTCCCTCCCGCGCATGAAAACGCTGGTCTCTGTAGATGAGTCCTACAAACTTTGTCAGGAACTCACAGCCAAGTATGCCAAAACTTTTTACCTGGGTACATTGCTGATGAGTCCGGCAAAACGTCAATCTATTTGGGCAATATACGCTTGGTGTCGCCGTACAGATGAATTAGTAGATGGCCCTGCATCTACTATAACCACGCCAGAAACCCTAGACCTATGGGAAAAGCAGCTGGAATCAATTTTTGCGGGACACCCATTAGACAATTACGATGTAGCTTTAGTAGATACACTCCAACGCTTTCATCTGGATATTCAGCCCTTTCGGGATATGATTGACGGTCAGCGGATGGATTTATATCGCAGTCGTTATCAAACCTTTGAGGAGTTATATCTCTACTGCTACCGAGTGGCTGGTACTGTCGGTTTGATGTCAACCACGATTATGGGCATAGATACCAATATCTATACAGCACCATGGCATCAAGACCAACAACCTTATCTTCCTATAGAAGAAGCGATCGCATTGGGTATTGCCAATCAACTGACCAATATTCTTCGGGATGTCGGTGAAGATGCACGTAGAGGCAGAATCTACATCCCCCTAGAAGACTTGGCAAAATTCAACTACACGGAAGAAGACTTTTTTAAAGGTATTGTAGATGACCGTTGGCGTTCCCTGATACGATTTGAAATCGACCGCGCCCGTAAATTTTATACCAAAGCCGATAGGGGAATTAGTTACCTAGCGGCAGATGCGCGTTGGCCTGTATGGTCTGCATCCATGCTCTATGGACAGATTCTAGATGTGATTGAACGCAATGATTATGATGTGTTCAATCAGCGTGCTTACGTCCCCCAGTGGAAAAAGTTACGTACCTTGCCAGCAGCTTGGATGCGATCCCAAGTGTTATAATCGGTCAATAGTTATTGGTCATTAGTCATTAGTTCAGTCGCAACCGACCACTGACCACTGACCACTGACCACTGACCATTAACAAAATAACTATTGACCAAATTAAAAACATCTGATAATATTATTATCTATACACCTGGAGAGGTGGCTGAGTGGTCGAAAGCGGCAGATTGCTAATCTGTTGATGGAATCGTAAGGTCCATCCGAGGGTTCGAATCCCTCCTTCTCCGTTTTTAGCTGAGATATAAAATATATTTTGTGTTTTAATATATAAATTAATATTTATTTAGGCATATATACTTCCCTCGGTGATGTTATTATTTAGGCTTTGTAGCCTTGATAGGATTGATCTGGATTTAAAACCTAGTATTATCCTACTTTCAAGCTGCTAAACATCCCAGGAGTGAAAGTTATCCATGTCGAAAATTAGTGTTTCCCTCGCTTTGAGTTTACTTACCCTAGCTAGTGGCCTTTTCATGACCGCTTGTGAAAATACCACCACCACAACTAACAAAACACCCGATGGAACTACCGCTACCACAGCAGCGAACACCACAAAAACAGGTAATGCCAAAGGATTAAAAATTGAAGGATTAAAAATTGGTAGTTTATTACCAACAACTGGTGACTTAGCTTCTATCGGTCAGCAAATGGTAGGTTCATCTCCTCTGCTGATAGACACCGTTAACACTTGCGGGGGTGTAAATGGAGAGAAAGTGAGTCTAGTAGAAGTAGACGACCAAACAGACCCCAAAGCTGGTGCTGCGGGTATGACCAAATTAGCTACCGTGGATAAAGTCGCTGGTGTAGTTGGTTCTTTTGCTAGTAGCGTTTCCACTGCGGCTATCTCTGTAGCTACACCCAATAAAGTCATGCTGGTTTCCCCTGGTAGCACCAGTCCCGTATTTACCGATAAAGCCCAAAAAGGTGATTTTAAAAGTTTTTGGGCGCGGACTGCTCCCCCAGATACCTACCAAGCATTAGCTTTAGCTCAACTTGCTAAGAAAAAAGGTTTTAAAAGAGTTTCCACCGTCGTGATTAACAATGACTATGGTGTAGGCTTTGAAAAAGCATTTGTACAAACTTTTGAAAAACTAGGTGGAACAGTAGTTAATAAAGATAAACCCGTCCGCTACGACCCCAAAGCCCAAACCTTTGATACTGAAGCCGGTGCCACTTTTGCTGGTAAACCAGATGCGGTCTTGGCTGTGATGTACGCTGAAACAGGAAGTTTATTCCTCAAAGCTGCCTACCAACAAGGTTTGGCGAAGGGAGTACAAATTATGTTGACAGATGGAGTCAAATCAGATAGCTTCCCCGAACAAGTAGGTAAAAGTCCTGATGGCAAATATCTTCTGTCGGGTGCTATTGGTACAGTTCCCGGTTCTGATGGTAAAGCATTAGCAGCTTTCAAAAAACTTTGGCAAGAGAAAAAAGGCGGTTTACCAGGAGAATACGCACCTCAAGCTTGGGATGCAGCTGCTTTGTTAACATTGGCAGCACAAGCGGCTAAAGAAAATACTGGCGTTGGTATTGCTGGTAAAATCCGGGAAGTAGCTGGTGGAGAAGGGACAGAAGTAACTGATGTCTGTGAAGGACTGAAACTATTAAAAGAGGGTAAAAAGATTAATTACCAAGGTGCAAGCGGTAACGTAGATGTTGATGCTAATGGTGATGTCGTTGGTGTCTACGATGTGTGGACAGTAGGAGATGATGGCGAAATTAAGGTAATTGACAAAGTTAGCCCTAAATAGAGGGTCTAGGAGTGTAGGGGGAAATATGATTTTTCTTTTGCCTCATTTCACCTGTCACCTATTCCCCAATACGGTTCAGATAATCCTCCCCTGCATCCCCAGCTTGCCTAAACAGATAATTTTCCTGAACCCGTATTTGACCTATTCCCCATTCCCTATGCTTTAAAAGCCGCTGAAGTTGTAACCTACACCAACTAGTAAACCGACATCAGTTTGATCGAAAAATCCGGCGTTTACAGCTGCTGTAGCGGTAAATCTGTTGTTGAGGGGTATATCAACACCACCAGTGACTAAGACAGCCGTTTCAGAGTTATCACCTGTTTTTATGGCTACACCTACTCCCACATACGGAGCGATAGGGAGGGATTCAGTAAATGGATCTCCCACTGACTGAAAGGAAAAGTCGTAGGTGACAGGAATCAACAATGTCGTATTGTCGCCTAATATGGCTGAGGGTCTTAGAGATAAAGACCTTGTGAAACCAATTTTGCTGATGACTGTAAAGTTAGCGTCAGCTAAGGATGAATTCCCACCAATTAAACCAACATTGCCACCTACTCCAATATAGCTGCTACCACCACGGGTAGGTCTTGCTAAACTCACATCTGCTTGGGCTACTTGATTGGGCTGTGCTGCTTGTGCAGATGATTGAGAAGTAGGATCAGTGTCTTCTGTTAGCATTATTAATGAAGTAGCTACTGTCCCTGGAACGGGTATGATGGTGCGATAGCCAATTTCTTCGGCGGTGGGACTGGGAAATTGCTGAAGTTCAGCAGCTTTGTTGGCTGTGGGTTCTGCACTCGCTGGATTTTCAGGCGTTACAGCGTTTGCGGCCAGGCTACTACTTATAACTGCAATGGCAGCTAGACTTGGCAAACAAAAAAGATTTGTACGTAGAGACATAATATTCACATTCACTCCTACAAGAATTGTGAAGACAACAAAATAATTATTGCTGTGGATTTAATGTAGCAAATTTGAGCAATACTCAACATTCAACACTAAAAAATCGTTTCTTACATCTTTATTTTGACGTATGCAATTTGGTCATGATCATTTATTAAATGCTGGAGGTGACAGGAGGCAAAAGAACAATCATATTTCCGTTATATTAAGACCTACACACTGTTTTCGGTCAATATAGGAGTCCTATAGTTTCTTTCAAACAAAACAAGTTGAATCGTCAAACTATTGTTTGCTAATATTTTTGTTGCGAAAACATTGAAACAGGGTGACTGTTGATCGCTATGCCAACATCTGCAATTGACGGTAAAGACACAGCAGCTATTCAAGCAGCAAGAGAAGGGGTGGTTGTGTGCGATCGCTCTGAATGGGGAATCATCCGTGTAGCTGATGATGATCGTCTGCGGTTCTTACATAACCAGAGTACAAACGATTTCCAACGTCTCAAACCGGGAGAAGGCTGTGATACTGTCATGGTGACATCCACTGCCAGGACAATTGATTTAGTCACTGGTTATGTTTTAGATGATGCTGTGTTCCTGTTGGTTTCACCTGGTCGTCGTCAGTTTTTACTGCAATGGTTAGAGCGTTATATTTTCTTGACGGATAAGGTGCAGTTAACGGATATCACCGAAGAAACTGGTACTGTTAGCCTCATAGGACCCGGTAGTGATGCCATGATTGAGAAGTTGGGTGCTGGCTCACTCATTGGTCAACCCTATGGTAGTCATATCTTGGTGGATGGGTTAAGAGTGGCTGTGGGTAGCGGTTTGGCTTTACCTGGATATACCCTAATTTTCGCGATCGCTCAGAAACAAAAAATTTGGGAGCAAATATTAGAACATGGTGCGTTAGAGTTAAGCGATCGCGGTTGGGAAATCTTGCGAATATTACAAGGTCGTCCTGCACCAGATTTAGAACTGACTGATGATTATAATCCCCTAGAAGTCGGTTTATGGCAGACAGTTTCCTTCAACAAAGGCTGCTACATCGGTCAAGAAACCATTGCCAGATTAAACACCTACAAAGGTGTAAAACAATATCTTTGGGGAATTCGCCTCAATGCGCCCGTAGAACCAGAAACCATAATTACCATTGGAGATGAAAAAGTTGGTAAACTTACCAGTTATACAGAAACTCCAGATGGTCACTTTGGACTAGGGTACATTCGTTCTAAAGCAGGTGGAGTAGGTTTAAAAGTGCAAGTAGGAGAAACTGCGGGAGAAGTTGTTTCCATCCCGTTTGTTTCTCACGAGTATCCGTAGCAGGATCAGTTATCAGTTATCAGTTACAGCAGATTGCAGATCAATGAAGTACAGAATCTAAATTGAAACCTAGACAGCAAGAGAGTTTTACTCCTGACTCCTGCTGTATCAGTTATCAGTTATCAGTTAACTGTTCACTGTACAGTGTCTTATCTTACACCTTGACAAAACTCATCAATCCAAGAAGGTAAACTACGGGCATTACTACCAGATGAGATAGGAGAAACGTCTTTGATTGGGATGGTCGTAAATTGACCATTGTGATTAAGTTCTTTGAGGGAAGTGGGAACTTGTGTAGTAATAGTGAGCGATCTCTTGGATGTTTGTTCCCGTCCCACTCGAGAAAGCGGTTTGGCTGGAGAATGGTAATTCATTGGTGTGGCTAATCCCACCGCTGAAACAGTTTGGTGCTTTTGTTCCATACCTGACGTAATCCTTATTAATACCTGTTTATTCTCCTGGGGCAGTCTGGAATGGGGCTTTTGTGATACTAAAGTCTTGACAGAAGCAGGACGACTACTTTGTGCTAACCGTGTATCGACAAGGGCAATCTTAGCGGGAGGCTTACTGACAATCTGATTTTTAGCCTGGGTTTTCGTTGAAGAACGCTCCGATTTTAATAATCGTAATTCTTCATCAGGATTAAAGTGAAGACCCAAAGCCGCGACTATTTGATCAGGATTATTATTCAAATCCAGGATAAAAGGAAGTATTTGCTTTAACTGAGGTTCTAAAACAGATAGAGTTCCCAAAATATAACCAGACGAAGGTCGTCGGACACCATCATAGGAACGCCAAATTTTCATTTTGACCAGCCAAGGACTGTTTTCCTCGCAGTAACCCAGCCACTTCAGTTTTAAAGATTGACGTAGCTGCTGAATGTCCATCAGTTGCCTCACTTCAGTTAACAATAGTGTAGTATTTAGTATATTTTTAATTTAGGTTGTTCTATCTACGCCAGATGCCTAAAAATGGTGTCAATTATTTATTACCATGTTCGACTCAGCTTCTAATAGTAGAAAACTACAAGCACAACTAGCCAGGAAATACTTTGAGTTACATCCTTCTGCACAAAGGATTATCCAGTTGTTTTCGGTAATTTATGCACGAATAGACAAAAATTCATTCATAAGTTGTCTCAGTAGAATTGGTGCGTTAGATGAAAACAATCAACCTTGGGTGACTAAAACCCTCAGTCGCCAAATTGATAAATTGTTAACAGCAGGTTTGTTAGTACAACAAAGCAGAACAGACCCTGAATATCACCCGCTACTCACAGAAATTGCTACTCGTCATGCTGTACAAACATGACAATTCAATATACTAGTTATAGCGGTAGAAGAAAAGCTATCAATACAAACTCACTGGCAAAATGGATCTCGGATTTTTTACTATGAAAAAATAGTTATAGAAAATCTCTTAGAGCAAATATGTAATAACCCCTTTGATCCAGATTGCTTTAAAACCCTACCACTAGGATTATATGAAAGTAGCATATCTAGTATGCTCCTCAATTCAGCATTAAAATTGTCTGAGTCCAAAGATGCCTTTGCATTACTGGAAGAAGAATGTTATGAACCTGGGAAATATTACTCAGATTATCTGCATCTGATTTTGACAGAACAAATGCTGTTAAGAGGTTGTACCAAAGATCCACAAGATTGTTTGGAGAGGATATCCGAAGAATATCAAGATAAAGCCACCGTCTTTTGGGGTTGGTTGAGTTTTGTGCGGGTTGAGAATGAAAAAGCTATTAAATATTAGAGACGGCAGAAAATTTACAAAGGAGTCTGTATCTGGCTTTCCATAGTGTTAAGATTAGGAGAGAGCCAAGGAA
>ERZ1034419.167-NODE-167-length-11858-cov-40.662459_pt1 | contig 11858 bp, 13 predicted proteins | sample MGYA00520531_ERZ1034419 | MGnify/ENA primary metagenome ERZ1034419 (study PRJEB33736, sample SAMEA104288485) | Azolla nilotica | place: Sudan | collected 1982 | study: EMG produced TPA metagenomics assembly of the PRJEB19522 data set (Is there foul play in the... | reverse complement strand
TTCCCTGTTTGGCGACTATTTTTTACGAAAAATCTGCTCTCAATCCTTTTGGTTGACCATGGATGCCTGAATAACTTCTTCCCCCGATGTATTCAGGGGATACCTTTTATTTTTGTTCCACAATTAGCCCAATATTTTGCTAAATTTGTATGTGGTCAGGAAGATGAAATAATTAATCAACTGGTAATTCGTAATTATTAATTTTATTCCCTGTAAGTTATTCCTTATTTCCTCTGTCGGAACTAATGAGATTAGCGGCTTCTTGTAAAAGTTGTTGCTGTTCTTGATGAATTAATTCTAAACGGTGAGAAATTTCTGCTAGTCTTTTCTGTTTATCTTGATATTTATTTTCTAAATTTACTGTATCTACAGATATGACAGTGGAAGCATAATTATCGTTATTAGTAAATGGTATCTTGTGCCAATTTTTATTAATAAACTTAGGGGATGTTAAATAAATAGCTTTGATTAAAGCCTGCAGTAGTTTTAAGGGAACTTTCAATATTGACCAACTGGCTGTTTCAATTAACCGAATAATACCTTTAATAATGCTCCAAGTCAGAGTAATAGAAAACACTAGAATTACTAAACTGATAATTGGGTGATTTACTGCCCAATTGAGCATTTGTAAAAACTGTAAAAAAGTTGGATGTTGGGTCGTTAATTTGTTTACATAAGCCGTGATTGCATTCTCAATTACTTGCGATGTGGTATTTTTAACTTTTGTAGCTCTTTGCCAGCTATTTTCTAAATACGCTTGAGCTTGATTTAACCTATTTGTGACTGCATCAATTGCCATAACTGACCACAGACTGGTGACAATTTCTGAATTCTGTAACTTGTCTAACATATCATTGAAAATTAAGAGATTATGATATTAATTGCAAATCTAGGTTAGCATCTAGGCTTAATTTTGTTTCTGCTGCTTACAACCAATCCTCAATTTGATGGGGTGGCATTGGTCTATAAAATAGATAGCCTTGTTTATACTTGCAAACAAGAGATCCCAAAATTTTCATTTCTGAAACTGTTTCCACACCTTCTGCAATTACATTTAGGCCTAGTGTATGTGCTAAAGTAATAATTGTTTGTATAATTCCCAAGCTACATTTTTCTTTTTCCATACATGAGACAAAAGACCGATCAATTTTTAGGCTATCAACAGGTAAATCAGGTAAGTAAGATAAAGAAGAATAACCAGTTACAAAATCATCAATACTAATCTTGATACCTACTGCGTGTAACTCCTCCAAAGAATTAATTATTGTTTGTGTATTAATCATCAACATACTCTCTGTAATTTCCAATTTGAGTGTTACTTGAAGACCTTGGAGAGATTGATAGTGATGAATAATTTTGGAAACTATATCCCTTTCATGTAACTGAATACCTGACAAATCTACTGACAGACTTAAAGGTAGATAATCCAAAAATTGATATTGCCAAATACTTAACTGTCGGCAAGGTGCTCCCAAAATCCAATCACCAAGCGGAATAATTAGCCCAGTTTGTTCTGCTAAGGGAATGAATTTATCTGGTAATATCCATCCTCTCTGGGGATGTTGCCAACGAATTAAAGCTTCAAATCCCAGTACTTGAAAAGCACTTAGGTCAACTATTGGCTGATAGAATAATTGTAATTGCTGCTCACTGATTGCTTGTCTAAGTTCTATTTTCATGTGAAATCGCTCTAAAGCTTTGATCTGGATACTGGGATCGTAGACAACTGTGGGATATTGTAATCCTTGTTCCTTGGCATTGTAATTGGCGATTTCTGCTGCTCGCAAAAACTCTTCCGCTTCATGAAAATTAACCCTACTATCTAGTATACCGATTGTAATTGAGGCATAAATAATAAAGCCTTCTAAATCAAAAGTAGGATCAATCAAGCGATGCAGTTCCATCACAAATTGGTCATAATCAACTGGTTTACGAATGTAGCTATTACAACCCAAACTATACCCTTAAAGAAGATCAATCTCTTTATGAGAGGTCGTTAAAATTACAATAGGTAACAACTTAGTTAGATTCTAACAAAGAATTAGCCGCAGCACTCTAACCCATTGATTTGGGGTACTTGCAAGTCTAATACAATGAGCGACGGTAGGGAATTTAATGCCGTGTTTTCTGTAAACAGATAGTTAATTGCTTCTACACCATCTCTGGCAATAACAATATTTTCTTGCAGCCCCATTGGCTCAAATACAAGTAGTGTTAGTTCTATATCATCAGGATTATCCTCAACAATTAATAATGTAGATGTCTGAGCCAGACTACTTTAAAAACAAATGGTTTATCAACAAAAAATTCAGAATTAATTCTGGATGATGGAAAAATGAATAACCGGGTTTAAGAAACCCAGCTTATGATTTAGTATTCTTTACAGCGTAGCTTCGGTGCGAATAATCATGGCTGGTTTTAGATTCCCCATAGATTGATGATGATTTCTGGATTCTTCTTCAAAAACCATTGCCCTTCTTGTCAAATAAAAACTCACTCTATAGCATGAAATAAAAAGTTGCTGTTTCTCCAATCACTCCATTTGCCCACACATCACCACCATGACGACGAACAATTCTTTGCACAGTCGCTAAACCAATACCTGTTCCTGGAAACTCTTCAACGGTATCAAGACGTTGAAATGCTTGAAATAGTTTGTTGAGATAACTTTGATAAAACCCGACTCCATTGTCTGTGATCATGTAGGTTAAATGTGAATGATTATTGTGTTCTAAAAAAATACAACTCAGTTCAATTTTTGCCTGTATTTTAGTAGATGTAAACTTCCAAGCATTATTGAGTAAGTTCTCCATCTTAATGCGTAAAGGTTTAGCATCACCCGAAACAATGAGATGAGGAAAAATCAGCCACTGTACCTGCCTTTCTGGTTCGTTTTCACTCATTTGTTGAGCAATTTCTTGAGTGATCCCACTAAATATTAACTTGATCATATTGCATTGGACTCCCGGTGACTCGTGAAAGTTGCAGCTAATTGTCAATTAGTTCACCCATGCGTTGAGTTCCAGCCCGAATCCGAGTTAGATAGTGCTTACCTTGCTCATCTAATTGATCTTGCTAATGTTCTAGCAATATCTTACTTAATCCATCAATACTGCATACAGGAGCGCAGAGCTCATGAGAAACCGAGTAAGAAAACGCTTCTAATTATTTGTTAGCTGCAATGAGTTAAGCAGTGCGTTGTTGTACTCTTTCCTCTACTTGTTCATTAAGTTGGCGAATTTCCAGTTCAGTTTGTTTGCGAGCAGTAATATTTGTACAAGCTCCCACCCTTGAGAGGGCGACAAGAACCGTCTGTTTCGAGAACAGGTAAAGCCCGCACCCAAAAACAGTGCTATTCTCTGTTTGAGTCAAAAATACGACATTCATTTTCATATAAACAATTTTTTGCGGTCGCCTGTAACCAAACTTGTATTGTTCATTCTCTATGAACAGGATGAAGATAATATTGGCAGTTCAACCCCTAGTATTCTGTAAAAGTCTGACCAGTAAAAGCCTCCCAACTTTCCTGAACAGTAGTAAATTTCCCTATGATATCGGTAGTCTGTATTACTTCTATGGTAGCTTGTACCAAGGAAGGGTAACCTTCTTCACTCTGCTGGAGGGCATTTTCGTCAGTAGCATTTAAATATCTTGCATTCCACCATACAATTCCACCTGAAAAACCGATATTGATAATAGATCGAACAATCAATCCCGTCTCAATAGAAATAGTATTAGTTTGCTATGCCGACAAAAATAATCCTGAAGTTACAATCGGAATACCAATCACCAAAGGCAAGAGATTGCGGGCAAGAATTCCACCAAGATAAGGACTCATCACTTCTTGTGTCCAACCTGTTTCTGCATCAGCCAATAAAACTCCTAACCCTAGTAACAGAAACAAAATACTGGTATGCACTGCCATATTAGTCAACGGTGCAATTTGATGAAAAGAGCTAATTCCAAATACGTAACCAATAAAGCCTAATAAGGCAATTAAAAAACTGCAAAAAGCTCAAATTTGAGTTATACCTACCAGCTTGGTTCGTAGCAAAATTAAGGCTGAACCCAACCATAAAAAGTATACTGTATTATCAGTAACAATATATCTCTTATCTGTAGTCATATTTTTTAAATCTATCCATTGAGGGGTTTTTATAAAAATTCTACAGGGAGAACAGCCAGTAAATATCCTCCCCTGCTTCCCTATTTCTAATTAACTTCGCGCAATTTACGAGTATTATCTACCAAGCTTTGAGCAAACTGATCAAATCTTTGAGATAATTTTTCATCCAGCAGTTTACCTTCTGGACTGAAAGCAGTATAAGCTTGTCCAATAGCAATCTGTTCGGGAATTACCCAACCATGCACCCATCTCATAATGATTCGCAGGTCATTGAGAGCATTACTATTAGATTGACCACCTAAAATACTAACCAATCCTGTCACTTTCCCTGATAGTTGCTCAAAACTCATTAAATCTAAAGTATTTTTGATCACTCCGCTAACTCCCCCATGATATTCTGGTGTGGCTAAAATTAACCCGTCAGAATTGCCAACAGTATCACGCAACCGTTGTACATCTGGATATCCTGGGTATTCTTTAGCACCTGTGCAGAATGGTAGCTGCATTTGCCGTAAATCGAGAATTTCCACCTCTGTACCTAAAGCCGCTACTCGTTGTGCTGCTACTTGTAACCCTAGCTGGGTATATGAGCCGGGTCTTAAACTACCACCAATACCAACAATTTTCACCATACTTCACCCACAAAACTAGAATTATTAAAAAGCGGAGTCATTACGACTATGATTATTTTAACGACGAATTTTTTTATTTGTCAAACTCCTTTTGGGGGAGCATGGAACAAAGCAAAAGTTGACAGAGAAAAGGCGATACTAACTAAGTAGTCATGTCAAATAAATTGCACATTCGGTTAAGGGAATAGGGAACAGAACAAGATTATAGGGATTTCTATTTTGTGGCAAAATGTATAATTAATTTTTCTCAGGTACTGATTCATCCATTTTCCTCTAGTCCTGGTTCATCATCTTTCCTGAACATCATTCACCAATTCCCGATATCTCGAAGTTAGACTAGATTATAAAACTGTAATTTCCAGTTATTGCTATTTCTGCTAGAAGAATAGGCATAAAACCAAAAATCAGCTTATGCCAAAAGAAAAAGGGTAAATTTTATGACAAATCTTGGTAAGAAGGCATTGAGAAAACAGCTTCAAACAAAGCGAATTCCTTGGACAGGGGCATTAGCAGCTACTATTATCATGATGCTGCCAGGAATTTTTGGTGGTAGTCCCGTCTTAGCTCAAAAAGTAGAGCGTAACTCTTTATCTTATGGGGAATTGCTCCAAAAAACTGAGCAAGGGGAAGTGAGAAAAGTAGAACTTGATGAAACTGAACAAATAGCTAAGGTTTATTTGGCGGATCAAAGGCCAGATGCACCACCTATACCAGTAAGACTTTTAGAACAAAATACGGAGTTAATCAATAAACTCAAGGAAAAAAACGTTGAATTTGGTCAGGTTTCTTCCACTAACAGTAGGGCTGCTGTAGGGCTATTAATTAATCTAATGTGGATTTTGCCACTGGTAGCTTTAATGCTGTTGTTCCTGCGTCGTTCTACCAATGCTTCTAACCAAGCAATGAATTTCGGTAAATCTCGCGCTCGATTCCAAATGGAAGCGAAAACTGGAGTAAAATTTGACGATGTGGCGGGAATTGAGGAAGCGAAGGAAGAATTACAGGAAGTGGTAACTTTCCTCAAACAGCCAGAAAAATTTACTGCTGTGGGCGCTCGTATTCCTAAAGGTGTCCTGTTAGTTGGACCTCCAGGCACTGGTAAAACTTTACTAGCTAAAGCGATCGCAGGGGAAGCTAGTGTACCATTTTTCTCAATCTCTGGTTCTGAATTTGTAGAAATGTTTGTCGGTGTAGGTGCTTCCCGTGTCCGCGACTTGTTCAAGAAAGCTAAAGATAACGCTCCCTGTATCATCTTTATTGATGAAATTGACGCAGTAGGTAGACAACGGGGTGCAGGTATTGGTGGTGGTAACGATGAGAGAGAACAAACCTTAAACCAACTATTAACAGAAATGGATGGTTTTGAAGGTAACACAGGGATTATTATTATTGCTGCTACCAACCGTCCTGATGTTTTAGACTCTGCATTGTTGCGTCCTGGTCGTTTTGATAGACAGGTGACAGTTGATGCACCGGACATTAAAGGACGTTTGGAAATTTTAGAAGTCCATTCCCGCAATAAGAAATTGGATCCTAGTGTATCCTTAGATGCGATCGCCCGTCGCACACCTGGCTTTACAGGTGCAGATTTAGCCAACCTCCTCAACGAAGCAGCCATTCTCACTGCTAGAAGACGCAAAGACGCAATTACCATCCTAGAAATTGATGATGCAGTAGACAGAGTAGTAGCTGGGATGGAAGGTGCAGCTTTAATAGATAGCAAAAACAAACGTTTAATCGCCTACCATGAAGTGGGACACGCTTTAGTGGGAACTTTAATTAAAGACCATGACCCAGTACAAAAAGTTACCCTAATTCCCAGAGGACAAGCATTAGGTTTGACTTGGTTTACACCCAATGAAGAACAAGGATTAATTTCTCGTTCCCAAATCCTAGGGCGGATTATCGCAGCTTTAGGCGGTCGTGCTGCTGAGGAAATTGTTTTTGGTAAGGCAGAAGTCACAACAGGTGCTGGAAATGACTTGCAACAAGTGACAAATATGGCACGACAAATGGTAACGCGATTTGGGATGTCTGACTTAGGTCCGTTGTCCTTGGAAAGTCAACAAGGAGAAGTATTCTTGGGGCGTGACTGGGGGAATAAATCAGAATATTCTGAAGAAATTGCCTCTAGAATTGATTCTCAAGTCCGGGGAATTATTAGTAGTTGTTACATCAAAGCCAAAGAAATTCTGCAACAAAACCGCATAATTCTAGAACGTTTAGTTGATTTATTAGCAGAACAAGAAACTATTGATGGTGATTTATTCCGCAAAATTGTTGAAGAAAATACACAGGTTCAGGTAAAAGGCCAAAGGTTAGCTGTGCCTCATTAGGAATTTATTAAAAGGACTTACACAAAGGGTATAGGGGTGTAGGAGAAGGTCCAATGCCCAGACCCCTCATTTCCCTTTTCCCATGGGTTAGAAACTGTAAGTTCTGTAGAAATTGATAAGTTCTGTAGAAATTGATCTTAATTTCATTAACTCAGTACAAAGAAACTATAAGTTCTAAATTCTGTACACCAATGTTAAAATTTAGTCACAAATAGGCTTTATTTAACGTTGCATCATCATTAACCAATATGTACTATAGGTTTAGCTATGGGGAATTGAATTAGGCTTTACACATCTTTACAATTTGATTTTATTCTGGGGAGTCTCTATCGTCAGTGCTTATGGTTGATTTTGCTGATTCGTAGGCAAATAGGGATGATATAGCCAGAATAAATTGCCCAAAGTGCCTATTAAATTGTTTAAAGTTTGTAGCCTTTTACTTACAGCTTATCAAGCACTGCGGTAAACTATGCCTTGATTATGATTCCTTCGCAGAGAAGAACACCTGAAAGGAGCAGTTTTTTCAATGTCTCATACCGTAAAAATCTACGATACCTGCATCGGCTGCACTCAATGTGTCCGCGCTTGTCCCACTGACGTACTGGAGATGGTGCCTTGGAATGGCTGTAAAGCTGCTCAAATTGCCTCTTCACCCCGTACAGAAGATTGCGTAGGCTGCAAACGTTGCGAAACTGCTTGTCCCACCGATTTCTTGAGCATACGGGTTTATCTGGGTGCTGAAACAACTCGCAGCATGGGTCTGGCATATTAGAACACTGAGATATTAAAATACTCAGTAAAATAGTGCTGAGGACTGAGCTAGGGAGAAATAACTTGATTCTTCTCTCAGCACTCAGCACTAACAGCAGGAATCAGGAGTCAGGAGTAAAACTTTCCTACTGTCAAGGTTTCAATTGAGATTCTGTACTTCATTGATCTGCAATCTGCTGTAACACTTTTGAATTATCTCCATAGAAAATTTCTTTAAGCTTTGGCAGCAGCCATTTCTGCCGAAGAAACTTGTTGTTTTAGTCTTGGTCAACCAAAATCTATCACAAAACCGAGTGGTCAAAGGAGCAACTTGCTCCTTTTTATTTGCTATAATCACCGCTTTATGCTGACAACTATACTTAACTTAATTAATTTCCAGGAACAGCAAATCGTGAACAGTTGTCAAGCAAATAGTAGGGTGATGAAACCAAATATAACTGTTAAATACAACTAACAACATACAACTAACAACTGTTAATTGATAACTGATAACCGGAGTAGTGTAAACAATGTGCGGAATAGTTGGCTATATAGGTACTCAAGCGGCGACAGATATTTTACTGGCTGGATTGGAAAAGTTAGAATATAGAGGTTATGATTCGGCAGGAATTGCCACGATTTGGGAAGGTGACGTTCATTGTGTGCGGGCTAAGGGGAAACTGCTGAATTTGCGTTCTAAACTCGAACAAATCGAAACTCCTGCTCAAATTGGGATTGGTCACACTCGTTGGGCAACTCATGGTAAACCAGAAGAATATAACGCTCATCCACACATGGATACGGCGCTGCGGATAGCCGTAGTGCAGAATGGGATTATTGAGAACTATCGTGAGTTACGGGAACACCTGAAGGGCTTAGGACATGAGTTTAGTTCCGAAACGGATACAGAAGTCATTCCACATTTGATCGCTGAATGTTTAAAGCATATTTCTGAAAATACTGTCTCTGCTTCTATGTTTTTAGAGGCTGTGCGGGAAGCGGTGAGTAAGCTAGAGGGGGCTTTTGCTGTTGCGGCTATTTGTGCAGATTACCCAGATGAATTGATTGTAGTTCGCCAACAAGCGCCTTTAGTAATTGGTTTTGGCCAAGGTGAGTTTTTCTGTGCTTCTGATACTCCGGCCATTGTTACCTATACCCGGGCTGTGTTGCCTTTAGAAAACGGTGAAATTGCTCGTTTGACTCCTTTAGGGGTTGAGGTCTATAACTTTGCAGGACATCGCTTGAAAAAGTATCCCCGTACCCTCAACTGGAATCCCATCATGCTAGAAAAGCAGGGATTCAAACATTTTATGCTCAAGGAAATTTATGAGCAATCGGGGGTAGTGAGGGCTTGTTTAGAGGCATATTTTCCTGCTAGTGGTGAAACACCTGTGACGCTGGGTTTACCAGAGGAATTTTACGCAGATTTGGAACAAATTCAAATTGTCGCTTGTGGGACAAGTTGGCACGCAGCCTTAGTGGGTAAATATTTGTTAGAGCAGTTGGCAGAAATTCCTACTCAAGTGCAGTATGCTTCTGAGTTTCGCTATGCACCATCACCTCTGACGGCTAATACTTTAACTATTGGTGTCACACAATCGGGTGAGACTGCGGATACTTTAGCAGCTTTATCTATGGAAAAGGAACGCAGACAAGGAAAAGAAGCTAAGTATCAGGCGCGATTATTGGGTATTACCAACCGCCCAGAAAGCACTTTGGGGCAGATGGTAGGTAATATTATTAATACTCATGGGGGTATTGAGATAGGTGTAGCTGCGACAAAGACTTTTATTGCCCAGTTGATGGCGTTTTATGGTTTGGCCTTAAATTTGGCTCATTGTCGGCAAACAATTAGGGCTGAAAGGTTAATAGAAATTATCGCAGGTTTGCGTCAGTTACCTGCAGAAATTGAAGCGATTTTAGAAACCCAAGAAAGATATATTGAGCAGTTGGTTCATGACTTTGCAGAAACTAAAGATTTCATTTTTCTAGGAAGAGGAATTAATTTCCCGATTGCCTTAGAAGGGGCTTTGAAATTAAAAGAAATTAGCTATATTCACGCTGAAGGGTATCCAGCGGGAGAGATGAAACATGGTCCGATCGCTCTATTAGATGTGAAAGTTCCTGTAGTTGCGATTGCAATGCCTGGTAGTGTATATGAAAAGGTGATTTCCAATGCCCAAGAAGCCAAAGCTAGAGACTCGCGGTTAATTGGGGTGACTTCTGTTAATGATGGGGAAGCAGCAGAAATCTTTAATGATTTAATTCCTGTTGCGGAAGTTGAAGAAATTCTTTCACCAGTTCTCACAGTTATACCTCTGCAATTGTTAGCTTATCATATTGCAGCGCGGCGGGGTTTGGATGTGGATCAGCCAAGGAATTTGGCGAAGTCGGTGACGGTGGAATAATTGCTTATTTGCGAATTTATTTGTTGTAGGAGAATAATTCGGTTCAACAATAAATAAAACAGCTGAATAATAATCTCTAAAGCAGTACTATAGTACTAAGCGAATATGTGATCGCCCTGTGGGGTGTTACGCTACTTGTGATTGAGCCCAGCTCAGTACCAAAGGCGATCACTCATAGAGGTTATCTTTCATGCCTAGACGTAGATATTAATGGACGCAAGCTAAAATTAGGCGATACATGGAAGTTTAACTACTTGGAAAAATCACAATATTTCATCTTTTATTAGTTCCATGATATCACTAATTTTTTCTTTTTCCACCAATAAAGGTTGCTACTGTATAGTTATAGTTAAGTTGTTAATTTTATTTTTTAAAATTTATGTTTCATCTTGATAATTATCATTAATTTCTATATCTTCATTTCCCTTAAATAAATTACTTCCTGAAACACTTGAATACCATTCATCTTTCAAATATTTCATTTTATCTGTTATAATTGAAAACATCTCATTTCCTTGATTTTGAGTAATAGAATAAGATTTTTGTTCATTATTAGAATTAAATTCATTTGCTATAAATCTTTTAGATTTGGAATTCTGGCAGACAGGCGATCACAAAGAAATGAAGGCGTCTTTAGAACATATTGTTGAAACGGTAGAATACTTTTCCAACGATACTGCTCCTATGAGAATGAGTAATAGTTATGTTGGTGATTATCTGTGCATAACTAGAATTAAAGTCACTCAGGAAGTTTTAGAGTTTTTAGTGGAACTGGAAACTCTCAAAGAAATTGATAGTCCTCCCCAACCTGCATTTGAGAGAACTACCGATTATAATTTACCAATTTCCCGTTTACCCGAACTTATTTCTCCACCTGAAGAGAATTGCGGCATTCTCGTTATAGATTCAGGTGTACAAAGAGATCATCCATTAATTGCTCCAGTGCTGGGTGAAACTGATGTATTTCCAGATCCAGGACAGGAATTAATAAAAGGTGGTGCAGATGATGTACATGAACATGGTACACGTTTTGCTGGCATTACTCTCTATAGAGATGTCGAAAACTGTATTAAAAAACCGTCATTTGATCAATAATTTACCTATGATATTAGTTGTAAGTTGTAATCGTAGTAAATCAGCAAATCCAGATGAGATTCCAATACAACGTTATGCTTTACTCGTTAGTATCAGTCATTCCGAATCCTCAAGGTAATTTATATAATGGTATGAGACTCCAGATTGACGAGATTGACCAAAGAGAAAGAAACAGAGCAAGGGTTTAAATACTAAAAACCCGAAAATTAACGTAAACAAATATACATTTTGTGTAAGCATTTGGCTAACTCATGAGAGCGATATATCTGCGATCTGACTTGTGGAACTCTAAATTTCCTATTATCAGGTTTCTCGATGCCCCTAAAGGCTTATGGTATGTGGCTTTGAAGAATTTTCTAATTCATTTATTCTTTTTATACTGTCAATGTTGAGATTTCAGTATCTCTTACCTAGTGCTAAGTATTATTAGAAACTCAATAAAAATGTTCGACTGTTTTTATAAAATCGCCGTAAGGATTGAGGTGGTGGGGTATTGACAAGTGTGATAGGT
>ERZ1034419.165-NODE-165-length-11954-cov-40.727204_pt1 | contig 11954 bp, 16 predicted proteins | sample MGYA00520531_ERZ1034419 | MGnify/ENA primary metagenome ERZ1034419 (study PRJEB33736, sample SAMEA104288485) | Azolla nilotica | place: Sudan | collected 1982 | study: EMG produced TPA metagenomics assembly of the PRJEB19522 data set (Is there foul play in the... | reverse complement strand
TCTACCCTTCTGGTGTATAGATATTATTGGCACTCTTACACCTTATTTCATCCACCTTCCTTAAAATTATTACCTCAGAACGTAAAACTTGATGGAAGAAGATTATTTTGATGAGTATGATGCTAGTAACTCTCCAATGAGTAAGTTTTTTTACTTGAACAGGGAGGAAAGTGGATACATAATTTGTTATACTGTCAGGATAAGATGAGGTTTCGTCAATTTATAGATAATAAATCTATACAGTACTGTACATATCAAAACATATCAAATGAACACACCTAAATATATGAGATACTTAATATAGTTATAGGGTTTAATTTTGTAGCAAACTGTTTAGCAAAGTCCTGTATATCAGGATCTAAGTAATAATTTCATGCTAGGGAAAGGGGTTAAAAACAATTTATAGATAAGGTAAAGATTTATAATGACTTTTACAGATAAGCCAAACCTATTGCAGCAAATAGATTAAGAAACTTTACTGCACCGTATCATTAAACAGATTCGGCGATCGCTTGATCTTCAATAAATACTAACATATACTGTTACTGAAGTGCGATCATTCTTGGGAACAGATCGAGTCAAGATATATCAGTTTGCAGCTGGTGGTAGCAGTGAGGTCATTGCAGAATCTATGTCATCAACAAAACCATCCTTACTGCGACTTCATTTTCGTCCTCATGACATTTCCCGATCTGCAAAAGAGATGTTTTTGTTAACCAGACAACGCTCCATAGTAGATGTAACTAAGGGAATAATTAGGACTATCACCACTCAAGTCGGCAAAAAATCATAACTGAAACAGAATATTAACTATACTGTAACCAGAGCCATGTCATATTCAATACTTAAAAGCTATGAGTGTTAAATTTTCCCTTGCAGTACCAATTCTACAATATGATCCCAAAGGAGAATCAAAACAACCAAAACTCTGGGGATTATTAGTATCTCATTACAGTCAGGAGCAAACAGTCCTGAAAAAAGAACTTAAGGTAGTACTGCAAATAGCAGATCAAGTCGCGATAGCAATTTCTCAAAGTAACCTACTTAGTGAAGCCAGAGAGAAACAACAGCGATAAGCCATCATTAACCAAGTCGTAACCCTCCTACATCAACTACCAAGCATCCAACTAAAAAAGGCACTATAAATAACTATTACATCCTTTTAAGGCATAGGTGGTACATCCTTTTAAAGGATAGGTGGCAGGCTTTACATTGAACATAATGAAGAACTATATACCTGTGGAGAATAACCACAACTAGCTTATGAGCTCGAACATAATATATTGGAAAAATATCCAGTTTTCCCAAACTGGATTTCGGAGTATCAACCAGACTAAAGATTAGCAATTCCTGAACTTTATAAACAAGCAAAATTAAGAGTTTTAGCCCTGGACTTTCAGTCCACTCGGATTTGGGTACTGATGCTAATTCCCCTGGACTACTGCGAGAAATTCATCGGTGTATTAACTATTTTTCGAGCAGAATCGAATATTGAGATCCTCTCGGCAGGTAGAACAGACTCTAATATGCATCAAGAATTACCACGCCTTTCTTTTGAAGTTTGGAGAGAAGAAAAGGACTAGCACATGCATGGAACCCTGAAGAAGTATTACTAGCACAAGCCTTGTCCCATAGCTTCTCAGTGGCAATTCAGCAAGAGCAAACAAACCACGAATGACAAACACTAAATACCAACTTAGAACTTAGAGTCCAGGAACAAACTGCAGAAATAGAGAAAACATTATTTTTGACAAAAGCACTCAAACAAATCACAGATCAGATTCGGAGTACATTGGACTTGAATATAACCCTACAAACCCATCAACCATAGTTAGAGAAGTCTGTTCTCTGCTTAATTCTGACCGGGTGCTGATTTACAAATCAATGGTTGAACAGAATGGCGAAGTAATTTTAGAAGAAAATAATGGTAGTTGGCGGTTAGTTTTAGGCCTGAAGTTATAATAACATTTTTTTCCACAAGAGTGTGTCCAACTTTACTTAGAAGGCAGAGTCAGAGAAATTAATAATGTACCTACAGATACATTGATCCCTTGTCATCTAGAATTGTTGTTAATTATGGAAGTCCAAGCCAATTTGATTGTACCCATTAGAATGGGAAACCAACTTTGGGGCTTACTGGTTGCCTACCAGTGTGAATTTCCCAGAACTTGGCAAGATGTAGAAATTAAGTTATTGCAACAATTAGCATAGCAGACCAAGCTGTTATCACCATTCAACAAGCCCAACTCTACGAACAAAGTTGTGTAGCAGAAGCCACAACCACGGCAAAAGCTGTACAGTTAGAGCATACCCTCCATCAACTCCAAGAAACCCAAGCCAAATTAATTCAAACGGAAAAATATCTAGTTTAGGAAAACTATTAGCAGGTATAGCTCACGAAATCAATAACCCCGTCAACTTTATCTATAGCAAACTTTGTAATGCCAGCAACTACATGGAAGACCTACTCAAATGGAAGATCTACTCAGGCTGGTACAACTCTAGTAGTCTAAATATCCCAACCCTGGTAGTGAAATTCTTGCCACTATGGAGTCCATAGACTTTAACTTTTTAGTCCAAGACCTACCAAAAGTCCTGTCATGAATGAAAGTAGATTCAGATCGAATTCGTTTCATCGTACTATAATTACGCAATTTTTCCCGTCTTGATCAAGCTGAAAAAAAATGTGTTGACTTGCATGAAGACATTGATAAAACTGTTATTGATCTTACAATATCACCTTAAGCCACACAGTCATTTTCCTAGTATTGAAGTGATCAAAGATTATGGTGACTTGCCAAAAGTAGAATGCTATGCCGGACAAATGAATCAAGTATTCATAAATGTTATTATCAATCCCATTGATATCTTAACTTATGACATAGAAGAGAGACAAAACTCTGATGATAACAAACCCTCACCTAGTATTCGTATTTCTCGTATTTCTACGAGAGTTTCTGCACACAACTCCTATCTCCTTATCAGGATTACAGATAATGGACCTGGCATGAGTGAAGATGTGAAAAGGCGAATTTTTGAACCGTTCTTTACCACCAAACCTGTAGGTAAGGGTATAGGACTAGGATTAGCAATTAGCCACGAAATCGTATTAGAAAAACATGGTGGTTTGATGGAGTGTATATCACAACCAGGAAAAGGTACAGAATTCTAGATTGAAATTACCCTGAAATTTCCAGGATCAGGAGGTTGAAAAATTTTGGATTTTGGATTTAGCCATCTCAGACGAAGAAATTTACCTCTGCATCCCACAAGCTTACAGCTTAGTATCTGTAAGCTGCTGTATTTTCTCAAAACTTAAAATATTAATAAGTAATTACTATTCAAATCTTCTAAACAATAAACATTTATACTTGAAGTATTTAACGGGTTAATGAACCTACGTATTAAACTTCTTCTTACTATAAAAGTAAAGTTTAATTACTAATTGACGAACTCTAAATTAGAGGTTCAATTATTAGAATTGTACCTCAGGAAAAAAGCTTCCCTGGCAGATCAAACAGTTAGAGTTAGTAAAAAAGTTAGTAAAAAAAGTAGTAAGATGTTACAATGGCTGTTAAATTCCTATCTGTCTCGTCCAATCAGAAGAACACCCAATGTGAAGGCTTAATATTCCCTCAAATTATTGAGAACCAGGGGGCAATGTAACTAGTTTTCATTCCTTGTTTATCAATTTGGTAAAAGTTAGTACATCCCTGGCTAGAATAGACAAGGGGAGGGAGAAACCAAGCTAGTAGATGTTGGGTCTTGTTATTTTTGGGGATTAGGTATTGAAAATTTAGTTATTTAAGTGATACTTGACTAATGAGTAAGTTTGTAATTCTATTGAATAGAAAAAGACAGTTCAAATACCCTTTTATATCAAAAATTTTGCTCATAGTGTGGTATCTACAAGATTATAAACCAATTTCAGAATTGTAATAACTTCCTCCAGATATTCGTTTGAGTAAAAAAAGCCTGCTCAAATGAGTAAAAAAAGCCTGCTCAAAACTTGGTTTTCCGTAGACTTTCTGGAATATAGTCATGAAGTTAAAGTATCAACTTGGTTTAAACTTTATCTGGAAGGTGAAAAGACTGAATTTTATATTGAGGGTAGTCGTGGTTATTATGTAACTAATATTGACTTAATTAGTCATGAGATTTATGTTACTAAACAGGCGTTATTAGCGCAGTTAGAACCAAGGATTTTTTTCTGCTATCAAACTGAATATACAATAGCTAGTGATCTATTCAGGGGAGAATTGCAAGCAAGTTTGAAAAACTTAAATTTTCGATCGCGTCTACCTCTAACATTAATAGAATCATCTCGTCCTAATAACGCACCACTGCGGTTTAACCATACCAGAATGCGGAAAATCTGTAAAAGTTTATTATTTATTGGTGATACCATAGCGATTACAAGTGATGTGAATTTATGCCTAGAACTCCAAACGAATATGCTATCTACCTGCTGTTAGAAAGTGGTCATCGAGAAGAAGTACGTTTTCCTACTATTCAAGAGTTTCAGAAGTGGTATAGTGGTGAGCTCGTACCAAAATCTGCGTCTAATGATTTTATAAGCGTACCGATTAAGAATATTCAAGGTGAATATATGGTGGTACGTCCATCCCGGATTGTCGGAATTCGGGTAGAACCAATTTTTAATTCTAGTATCGAACGATAAATTATGAAAAAAACCCTTACTTTGTTGTCCTTGAGTCTAGGAATTGCTGTTGTAAATCCACTTTGGCCTGTTGTCGGTCAAGTTATTATTCCCCAGGCAGTACCTGTACCAGCACCTGTACCGATTACACCTGAAGTTGTATCACCACTCCAACCCATCAGCCCAGCAACTGCTTGTAACTCCCAAAATTGCTTGGGTTGGGATGAGCAACTGTGGGGGAGAAATGGTGATTGCCAGGCTTTGTTAACTTCTATAGATAACAGTTTACGTTACCTCGAAACTAATAAAGCGATCATTGTTTATCAAACTTATCCAGTGCCGGAAATTACTCTGGATCGTGTGCGTCGGAGTTTGGTACGCTTCCGTCAAATCCTTATGAGTTCTAAGTCAGCAGCAGAACTACAAGCCTCTGTCCATCGAGAGTTTGTCTTTTACCAGTCCATAGGAAACGATGGTAAGGGTACTGTTAAATTTACTGCTTATTATGAGCCTGAGTATACTGCTAGTCGTGTCAGTACTTCGGTATACAAATATCCCCTGTATAGAGTACCAACAGATTTTAAACAATGGGCTAAACCCCACCCCACAAGGGTTGATTTAGAAGGGAAAGATGGTTTATTGGGTAAGAAAAGCAAGCTAAGTGGGTTAGAAATGCTTTGGTTTCGCGATCGCCTTGATCCCTACATGATTCAAATTCAAGGTTCTGCCCAAATTAAATTAACTAATGGCCAAAGAACCTCTGTTAGGTTTGCTGGAGGAACAGATTATCCTTGGACTAGCATTGGTGGAGAACTAGCAAAAGATGGTAAATTACCACTCAGCGGTTTAACCATGCCCAAGTTACTCAGTTATTTCCGTCAAAATCCCAGGGAAATGAGTAATTATTTGCCACGTTGGGAAAGATTTGTTTTCTTTCAAGAAACTAATGGTGCAGCAGCTACAGGGAGTATTAGTGTACCTGTAACCGCAGAACGTTCCATTGCTACAGATAAATCTGTCATGCCTCCGGGCGCACTAGCACTTATTAACAACTCATTTCCTTATCCTAATAGTCGCGGCAACCTGGAATCTCTTAGAGTTAGCCGCTTTGTATTAGATCAGGATACAGGCAGCGCAATTAAAGGCCCAGGAAGAGTAGATTATTTCATGGGTACAGGTAAATTAGCAGGCGAGCGCGCCGGGATTACAGGCGGCAAGGGTTTACTGTATTATTTACTACTGAAAAATTAGTGCTAGGTGATGGGGAATAGATCACGGGTGATAGAGTATTCTCCCTCATGACCCTCATCTCCAGTCCCTAATATGGTGGATAAGCAAAATCATCATCATCTGCATAAACATAAGAATTAGTAACACCAGCCATTTCTGCTTTAGAAATTTCTGATTTAGTCACTTCTTTACCAAATTCCTTATATTCTTCAAAAGCCTGACAAATTATTTCTGACTCAGGAGAATCTGAGGCGATCATATAATCAATTAAAGTCGAGACTGTAGGTTGTTTGTAATCTACAGTTGCAGCTACCAAAGCAATATTAGGTTCAATCCCTCTTTCTTCAGATTCAATGATTGGGCAAAAAATTCCGTGAGCATGAAATAAAGGACCCTTGGGAGTTAGAGTTTTCTTTTGAAAACCAGCATAAGCTTTTTCTAATTCTCCAGCAAAACCGCCAGTAATTCTACCTTGTTGATATTCAGCGTAACTTTTACCAAAACTTGCTCCTGCTGCACCACTTAAAGTTAATTGTATTGGTGATTGATGCAAAAACTTTTTATCTTCACCTACGAAGAAAACGAGATGGCGAGTAAAAGTTTTAAATTTAACTTTATCTGCTAAAAAAGCATCATAATTTTCCTTAAAAGTACCTAGTTTCATACCAGTTTCCCGGTCTTTGACAGATAATGGACCACGGCGCACGATTACTAATCGGGGAGTGGTACTAATAAACACCGTTTCCATTCCTGAACTAAATTCATGCTCTACTTGTTGCCAATTATCATCAGGCTTAAACCCAACTGCTTGGGCATTATCCTGGCTAATAGCCAAACCATAACTTTGTAAACCATCCTTACCATAACGAGGATTTATCATCAATCCCCAGGGAAGGACTTGAGACGGTAGGGCATTAAATTTTTCGTCTTCAAAATCGAACTTAGCAGATGCTTTCACCATTTTTAGAATATCAGCTTGTTTAATTTTACAAGTTCTTCTTTTGTACCATCCATCTCCGATATCAGGCACCTTCTGAATTAGATTTTAACAATTTCAGTTTGGCTGTTGTTGATTTCGGTTTAAGTAGGGGTTATTGGATATAATTACTACACAAGTAAGCAGTAGAGAGAATTAACCACGTTCCGCGAAGAGGTTTCCGCAGGTGTAGTTATGGTGTATTAAAAATGAAAGTTTCCAGTATTTACCGTCTTGTTTGGTAGTTATAAACGCTAATTTTATTTGAGTTTACTGGTCGATGACCGTAAAGGATGGGTCATTATTATATTTCAGTTTATATAATTTTTCTGTATTATACAGAGGTAATAAGCGTAGCAAAGAGAGTTTTGCAATGTGTGTAATTCAAGAAAAGCACTATGGTGAAATGAAGTCCTTTATTCAGAGAAATACATGGTTATGTTAAGAAAAACAGGAGAATAGCTGTAAACGCATAGACATTAAGCACGGAAAGTTTGTCTGTGTTGTCAAAGTTTAGGGGACAGGTACTATTCAAGTCCGAGGTACTGACTCCAATTTAAAAGAGGCAATCAACCAAGCAAAGGCTGCGATTGAAAATGATGAAGGCATTGGAGATATGCTTCCTTTTCAAATTGAGGGTGCGCTTGATAAGTCATTTAAGACTAGAGTAGAAACAGAAGCAGCATTAGAGTGTCCAGAACATTCTTTCTAAGATAGAAATAAGCGAGAAGGAGAAACTATCAAGCAGAGGAAAGCAAAAGTTTCTACAGAAACAGAGTTAATGATGGATAGCATTTGTGTGGATACCTCCTGTTTAGGTAATCCTGGTAATGTAGAGTACAGAGGTATCTATACACGAACAAATAAGGTGCTTTTTCACAAAGACCCTATGTCAAATGCAATAAATAATCTTGGAGAGTTCTTAGCTATTGTTCACGGTCTTACATACCTCAAGAAAAAATATATAAATATACCTATTTATTCTGATTCTGAGACAGCTATTCTCTGGTTAAGAAATAATAAATTACGAACAAAGTTAAATCGAAGTATAGATATAGATAATTAAGAAACTCTTAATTTGGTAGACATGGCATTAAATTGGTTAAAAAATAACGAGTATACCAATGATATTCCCAAATGGGATACTGTTTCCTGGGTGGAGAGTCCAGCAGGTTTTAATCGTAAATAAAATTCTGTTCACTTTTGAAAAAGTTGTATTTACACATAGGCTGTAAAGCAACCGCTATTTAAGAATATAGACTCAATTATCTATGTTCTAAAAAAGCCCCTTCACGATATCCTCTGTTGGAATTCCATCTGTAATGAATACCTCTGTTCAACCCTCTTTAAAATTATCATCTTCAATCACGACTTGTACCTCTATCAACTGATTATGAAACAAAATTGTATTCATCCAAATATTCTTTTCCCAAGCTGTTGAAATAGTTAAAACTAACCTGACTCAGCATCACATACAGCACAAATTGAAATAGGCTATAAGCGAGTTTGTACAGATGCAGCTCTCTGTAGTAATTGGGTTAATATTTCTGAATATTTTAGTGATTTAGCCATTGATAAATCACTAAAATATATGGGTTTATGAACTAGCAAATTAATTTTATTCCGTTTTATGACTAACTGGGAAATAGGTTTTTGGAAATGTTGTAAATATACAGGCTGACTTACAGCTAAAAAAGTTTCCGTTATGTATCTTGTTCTTATAACGCCCATTGATAAGGTTGAAGCTTACCCATCATTTTTCCGAGTTCACTAATTAGAGGATGAGCATCAAAATCTTTGAATTCAACGGCAACTTTCTAGTTTTCTTTATTAGCGATAAAAAAACTTTTTTGCTCCAACATCAGCTTTTAGTAATGTTTTCTCTAATACCAAAACTAAGGGATAATAGGTGATGTTCCAATTATCCTTTTCTAAACTGCATAACACAGAAAAATGTAATTGATTTCGTGTAGGTATTAGTAAGCTTGATTAGAAATTGGTGATGTATCACTCACAACAATCACAATAACACCATGTATCTGAGAATATTTATCCCCCTGACTATATAAACCAGGAATATAAACAAGGTAAATAGAGATTTACAGACGTTGTAGTATATTCAAGCCATGTGTATCAGTCCCACAGGTGTTATACAATATATACTCTTCAGTCAACAATTGTACTTTTTCCGCTTATACAGGATTTGGTTTCCAGGGATTAAGGTTATTCTAAGCGTAGAAAGCCTCAACGCTATCAATACTGTATTCTGGTGCTGCGGGAATTAAATCAAAATGTGATCGCCTATAACGTGCTGGATGTGATAACATTACTAATCCTCCAGCATTATGAATAGCTGCTATGACATTAGCCGCTTGATAGTCCCTACCTGTAGTTGGTTTTTTTGTAAGTAAGGCTTCATGCTGGAATTTTCCAACTCAAAACCATAAGCCAAAATATGAACTTCTATATCCAATAAGTTGGCATTAATTCCTACGCCAGTGTACAAATGAGGAATACTAGCATCAGGATTATTCAACTTCCAGTCTTCTAACCAAGCACATGCCACTTAGTAGCCATAACTAGCATAGTGGTCAGTAGTTGTCAGTCCTTTTAACCCAATAGAGATCGCTTGCTCCATTAGTAGATTCAGCTGTATCCTCCCATCAGAGTTAACCGTATGCAGATGAAAGTTGTAGAATATGGGACAAATTTGGCCATCAATACTTTGAAATACTTGTGTTAAGAGTTCTATAGAAGCAGTAGTAGTCCGGGCCAAATTTACAACCATAAACTCCTCTGAACAACAACATACGATTCTGAATACACAAATACCCCACATCGAAAAATAGTAAATTACTAGCTCCCTAAACTAGTGTTACGTGCTACTTTTCTAGCTACAGCAATTAATTTTTGAGATTTGTTAAGACAACTTAAGCAAAACTTAACGCTTATGGTGATGAGTATTTTCAATTACCTTTATAAACGCAAGTTAAAATTTTTCTGAGGTTCCTAAAAATACTTGTATTCTACCGACAGGAATTTCTAGAAGAAATCTTAGACTGAGTAAAGTGCTCACCTCTATCAGAGCTAATTCAACCATCTTCAGTTTTGGCTGTTACTTTTACTTTCACAATAACCTAAGTAAAAAGACCTAATAATTCTCCAGAACCAGTGACCACTTCACCAATTGTATAAGCAGGAATATTCTGTCCCTGAAAATGAGTAATTGCTTGTTCTACTTGATGGGGTGGTAACACTAGCACAAATCCAATTCCCATATTAAACGTATTATACATAGCTTCAGCACCCACAGAGCCAGCTTTGGCTAACCACTCAAATACAGCAGGAATATTCCAACTACCAGAGTTAATTTTAATACTTTGACCCGTCCCTAAACATCTAGGCAAATTTTCTGGTAAACCCCCACCAGTAATATGTGCCATACCGTGAACTTCTAAACCAGCTTTTAAAGCCGATAACACAGGTTTAACATAAATGTGCGTAGGGGTAAGGAAAGTTTCACCGATAGTTTCCCCATTTAATAAATCTGGGGTGTCATGCCAAGAAAAACCACCATCGCTAACAATCTTTCTCACCAAACTTAAACCATTACTGTGAACACCATCACTAGCTAAACCTATAGCCACATCTCCCAATTGTATCTGAGAAGCATTAAGCATTCGGCTTTTTTCCACAATTCCCACACAGAAACCAGCCAAGTCATATTCACCAACTTGGTAAAAACCAGGCATCTCTGCGGTTTCTCCCCCCAATAAAGCAGAACCAGCTAATTTACAACCAGCAGCTATTCCAGCCACTACTTTAGTTAACTGTTCTTTATCTAGCTTACCCGTAGCCACATAATCTAAGAAAAACAAAGGTTCTGCACCTGATGTCAAAACATCATTAACACACATCCCGACCAAATCAATGCCAACGGTATCATGGCGGTTGAGAACTTGAGCAATTTTTAGCTTTGTACCGACACCATCTGTCCCAGATACCAAAACCGGTTCTTGATAACCTGTGGGGAGTTGAAAACAACCACCAAAACCACCAAAACAGCCAATGACTTCTGGTCTAAAGGTACTATGAACCAAATTGCGAATTTGGTCTACAAAAGCTCTACCTGCTTCAACATCAACACCTGCATCACGATAATCCATGCCTAATTACACCGTTATCATTCCGTTATTAATCCAGCTTTCTATCATTACATAATTTATGTCATTGGTGATTGACGATTGGTGGTCATTAGGAAAATTACTTCCACATCTTCCTCATCTTACCCATCAGGAGCAACGCGATTTTGTGAGATGGGGCAAAAAGTGTACGATCACTAAACCCAAAACAGGTATCAACTACCGTACAATTAAAGTTTTATGTACATAGTAACTATGTGATATTACTTAAATAAGTTTATCAGATGAGAGAGGTTGAGACACAATGGTATTGTGGTTAAAAAAAAGTAAGATTTCCAAACAAAAAACAGGGAAGGCCTAGCATTAATCAAAAAAATATATATTCAAGTCTTAATTTGCGCAAATGTTTGAAAGATCTTCAAGAGCGAGTTAGAAAAATTTTAGAAGTTAATAACATTCCCCAATGGAATTGAATAACTTTCAAGGCCTATGAAGGAAAGATTAGAGAAGCTCCATGAATATGGATGAATTTATTGCTTCAGCAGTTGGAGAGCATTCTAAAAATCTGGTTCAATAAGGAAATTATCTTTTACATGCCTATGGGGAAGAACGTTTAAATTATGCTGAAGTTTTAGGCTGTTAATTACCTATTGGTAGTGGAGCCATAGAAAGTTTAAGTCCCTATGTCCTCAATTTAAGAATGAAAGGAAGCAGTTAATTTTGCCTAAAAGAAAATGCGGAAATTATGTTACTTCTTCGTTGAGAACGGATAGCTGGAAGTTTGCATAATTCCTGTAATTCCATTTTTATCTCTTTGATCCATCTTCTATTTTATATCTATAACTCCCATTTACAAGAATTTCCTATTCTAATCAATACTTGCTTACTGATGTAAGCAGCTTATTCCCACCAGCCACAAATTATTGAATGCAAGTCTTCTTAGGAT
>ERZ1034419.164-NODE-164-length-12007-cov-39.251841_pt1 | contig 12007 bp, 12 predicted proteins | sample MGYA00520531_ERZ1034419 | MGnify/ENA primary metagenome ERZ1034419 (study PRJEB33736, sample SAMEA104288485) | Azolla nilotica | place: Sudan | collected 1982 | study: EMG produced TPA metagenomics assembly of the PRJEB19522 data set (Is there foul play in the... | reverse complement strand
GTTCTATACTTCTTAAATTCTTAAAGCCCCCTATTGATTTTTGGGGGCTTTATTTTTGGTTATTTTATTTATTTTATTATTTATCTTGTCATTTCGATTTTCTTGTCATTTCGATGCTAATTGTGCCATTAAAGTCTGGAATGGGTGCTGTGGGTTTGCTGACTATAACTTGTACTTGTGTAATAGCAAGGCTATCCTCCAGAATAGCATCAGCTATAGCTCCAGCTAATCTTTCCAGCAATGCAAATTTTGAGGTTTTGACTAGATTTTGTATCAATCTAACAGTTTGCCGATAATCTATTGTATCTTTAATATTGTCTGACTTACCTGGAAGTGAAAGGTCTAACCATAGCTTTACATCTATTTCAAACCATTGTCCTAGAACTTGTTCCTCTGGTAAAAACCCAATGTAACCATAACAGCGAATTCCTGTTAAAAGAATCGAGTCCATAAGTTTTTATATACTTTTAGCTTGAATATTTATACTATAAATCAGGTTAGATCGGTGAGAAGCAATAATTGTACTAATCACTCATCACCCATCATCTATCACCAATTTAGTGTAAATGAAACTTACGTTTAATAATATTAATCAGCTTTGGTCTTATGTTTTAGCGGAAACCCTCAAACGCTTGGGTTTAAGTTGTGCTATTATTTGTCCTGGATCTCGTTCTACACCTCTGACGGTCGCTTTTGCAAAGCAATCACCGGATATTGAAGTTGTATCTATTTTAGATGAACGTTCTGCTGGTTTTTTCGCTTTGGGAAGAGCGAAAGCAACAGGAAAACCTGTGGTATTGGTTTGTACTTCAGGAACAGCAGGAGCAAACTTTTATCCTGCTGTTATAGAAGCTAAAGAAAGTCGTGTATCTTTATTAATATTAACTACTGATAGACCGGCAGAATTGCGAGAATGCCATTCTGGCCAAACTATTGACCAAGTGAAATTATACGGTAATTATCCCAATTGGCAAAATGAGTTAGCTATACCTTCGGCAGATATGGGAATGTTAAGTTATCTCAGACAAATGGTAATTCATGCTTGGGAACGTTGCCAATTTCCTAATGGGGGAGCAGTGCATTTAAATATTCCTTTTCGCGACCCTCTTGCACCTGTTCCTGATGGTACTGATTTTAAATTAGATTGTGAAGAGTTTTTCGATGGAATAATTCCCACTCAATCACACTTTGCCAATTACCCATTACCCAAAGAATGGGAATTATGTAAACGGGGGATTATTATTGCTGGTGTAGCACAACCCAAGCAACCTGAAGAATATTGTAGAGCGATCGCATACCTTGCTCAAACTCTTCATTGGCCTGTTTTAGCTGAAGGACTTTCCCCTGTTAGAAATTATACTGATATTAATCCCTATTTGATTTCTAGCTATGACATCATTTTACGTAATCAGCAAATTGCTGAAGAATTAACGCCAAAAATGGTAATTCAAATTGGAGAAATGCCCACAAGTAAAGAATTACGTAACTGGTTAATTGCTACTAAACCTTATTGTTGGCTAGTTGATAAAAGTATTAAAAATTTAGATTCACTACATGGTAAAACTACACATTTAAGGATATCTATAGAAGAAATGGGGAGAAGGGAAAATAGGGAAATAGAAAAAAGGAGTGTTAATGAATATTTAGAAAAATGGTGTGATATAGAAAATCAAGTAAGAACAAAAATTGATGCTAATATTGACAATATAGATGAATTAATTGAATGTAAGGCAGCTTGGTTAATTTCTCAGATTTTACCACCAGGAACACCTATTTTTATTTCTAATAGTATGCCTGTGCGGGATGTAGAATTTTTCTGGAAACCGAATAATTTAAAAATTAGACCTTACTTTAATCGAGGTGCAAATGGTATTGAAGGTACACTTTCTACGGCCTTAGGAATAGCATATTATCAGCAAAGTAGTGTGATGTTAACAGGAGATTTAGCTTTATTACATGATACTAATGGGTTTTTAATTAGAAATAAATTTGTTGGACATTTGACCATTGTTTTAATTAATAACAATGGTGGTGGTATTTTTGAAATGTTACCTATTGCCAAATTTGATCCGCCATTTGAAGAATTTTTTGCTACACCACAGGATATTGATTTTGCTAAATTATGCGCTACTTATAATGTTAAGTATGAGTTAATTAGTTCTTGGGAAAATTTAACAGCAAGGCTGAGGTTGCTACCAAAGCATGGTATAAGGGTTTTAGAAATAAAGACAAATAGAAAAAGTGATGCTAAATGGAGAATGGAAAATCTGAAGAAATTTGCGGAATACCTGGCGATTTAACTATGGTGTTTTTTAGATTTGAGGAAAATCAATTATTAAATTGATATGCATCTTTATAGTCATCCTATTAGAAATCTAAGTGATACCTACAGTACGCTAACGCATTAGACCAAATGCGCGATAAAATAGCACTTTTCAAGCACTCTACTTTTATGGAAACTACCTGGAAAACTGTGACAACCTATGAAGATATCCTCTATCAAAAAACTGATGGTATCGCTAAAATCACTATCAACCGTCCCCATAAACGTAACGCTTTTCTCCCCAAAACCGTATTTGAACTGTATGAAGCCTTCTGTGATGCACGCGAAGATACAAATATCGGTGTAGTTCTATTTACTGGTGCAGGTCCCCATACAGATGGTAAATATGCCTTTTGTTCAGGGGGTGATCAAAGTGTCCGCGGACAAGCGGGTTATGTGGATGATGCTGGTATCCCCCGTTTAAATGTGTTGGATTTGCAACGTCTAATTCGTTCTATGCCGAAAGTAGTAATTGCTTTGGTAGCTGGCTATGCTATTGGTGGGGGTCATGTTCTCCATTTAATTTGTGATTTAACCTTAGCTGCTGATAATGCTATTTTTGGACAAACAGGCCCGAAAGTTGGTAGTTTTGATGGTGGTTTTGGCGCTAGTTATCTAGCGCGGATAGTGGGACAAAAAAAAGCACGGGAAATCTGGTTTCTTTGTCGTCAATATAACGCCCAACAAGCTTTAGAAATGGGTTTGGTTAATTGTATAGTTCCGGTTGAGGACTTAGAAAGCGAAGGTATAAAATGGGCGCAAGAGATATTAGAAAACAGCCCTATTGCTATTCGTTGTCTCAAGGCTGCCTTTAATGCAGACTGTGATGGACAAGCTGGTTTGCAAGAGCTTGCTGGTAATGCCACTCTCCTGTATTACATGACAGAAGAAGGTACGGAAGGAAAACAAGCATTTTTGGAAAAACGTCCTCCCAATTTTCGAGATTTTCCTTGGTTGCCTTAGATTTAAATTAAAATCGCACCACTTATGAAGGTGCGATTTTGATAGATTTCAAAATTTGTAAAACCAAAAAATTTTAAAGTCAAATTTTATTGAACTGGAAAAAATTGATTAAAGTAATAATGGTAGGCTAAATTAGCACTGCCTGAGTATTAACTTCTTGTGAAGTGGGAGCAGGTATTTCTTCAACAGAAATTGCTGATAGATTGTCTAAATCTGTTTTTAGAGTGTGAGATACGGGTAAGACTGGTTTTGCGACTGGCAAAGTCCAGGCTTCTTCCAAGGTTTCCCAAGAAGGTGCAAAGGCTGGTAAGGCTAATGGGCAAGCTTTCCAACCTGCTTGTACTGGTGCGCCCAACTGTTGACACATTCCACCGCGACGACCCTCTGGTTGGTAATGACGGCAATATCGACAAGCAGATGTTAGATGGTTAATTGGTTTCATTTGGCTTCATCTTCAGTGCGGTTGAGGGCTGACTTATCACACCTATATATTTTCCTTCTCTGACAAAATAGGTGTAAAAGCCAAAAAGGTATTATTTTATCTGGGTTCTAGCTATTTATATTCAAAAATAAACTTTAGGATATCTTTAGAATGTCGTTATATTTGTCAATGATTATGGGAGTGGTTACATACTTGTTTTTGGCTAAAACGTATTGGGGATCAAGGTTAAATGCTTAGATTTAGATTTGATCGACTTTTGTAACTAATTCATTAGATCACCTAAAATCACTGTTTATGAGGTAAACTCATCTGCTCCATTGAGAAGGGATAGATATAGTAGCAGATAGTTTTCTGAATTGGTAGAAAGTTATGGGATACATGGAGTTGAGCAATAATTCCTTGATGGTAGAAGCCCCCGGATTTATCCGTGGGGTGAATACAAAATCCAAAATCCTGTTAGAGGATGACAAAGTATTAACCCAAGTTGTGCTGGTGCAAGGAGGCTGGAGGCAGAAGAAAGCTAATATTCCCAATTACCCATTTTCTATTCCCTGCTATAACTTTTTGGCAGCACAGAGGGAACAAACACGCCAGCGTCGCAGTTCACCTGGTGGGGTGGGACATTGACACTGGGGACAAATAGGTAAGTTGTGCGATCGCTCTTGCATGACCTTGGCCCAATCTGCAAAAATAGCCTGAGCATTCTCAGCAGTAGCTTTAATCTCAGTGTCAGAGATGATTTTACCCAAATCATTGATACCCAAATAACTGGGATGTTGTTGTGGTGATAGTCTTTCTGCCTGATTTCCTGGTAATGGCGATCGCTTCCACTCAGCTGTTGAGAAGCGAATATCTATCAAAGGTGCAGGTAGCTTTTGATTTAACTTGAAAAGTATGGCTTTGCGTCCAAAGGTTAAGTTTTGCGCCCAAGCAGCACTAGAGGTTGCTACCCACAAAACATCCCGGTGCACTGACAAAGGGCGAGTTTGTGCCGCAACCGCAGCACCAACAATTTCTCCCCAACACTTCAGCAAGCGTTGAAAAGGTTGTTCTTGCCATTTGGCTTCTATTTCAAGAATGCCTAAAATATCATTAACTGATTTCAACGACATCTTTTTCAACAAAGCAAAAATTTAGCTAGGTTCTGGAACCTATAATACGAAGTAATAAGATTTATCCAGCAGAATTACGTTTGAGGCACTGTGGCAATGAGTCAAAATCCCATAATAGATTCCGGTACTCAATCGTCTAAAATGTCTGGCTTAAAGCCAGAGCTAGCCACAGCATTGGCAAGTTTAGACGTGCAGCTAGACCAGGAGTTAATTAGATACAGACGCGCACGCAAGGGATTTAAGCAAACAAAACAATTTGGTGTAGGGAGTTACACCCCTAATCAACACCAACAGTTAAATGGCATGACTGAGGCATTGGGAAAATTTCAGCCATCATTGCCAGAAATTAACACTAACGCAATTTCTCTAGAAAGCCCAGTCTTGAAGACAGACAACCAGGACGAAATAAGTCATTCTCCGGTGTCTTCTATCCAAGAGTCAGGCAAAATACAAACTCCATCTGATCCAAGCGCAAAATCAATCAGCAGTATAGTCCCTACTAAGGCTCAGGCTGCTGAAAATGAAACTATCATTTCTACGGAAAATCCTTCCGAACACCCAGATGATTATTTAGAATCCAGTGAAGCACTGTTGAGGAGTCTGAAAGAAGAAGAAGCAGAACCGAAGAAGTTGAGTGGTTCTAGTGATATGATTTCACCTGTGGGCATTGGTTCTATACTTCTGCTATTACTGGCTAGCGTGACTTTAGGTTATGTAGTGTTCAATCCCAAAACATTACCGCAATTGAATCTCGGAAAATTATTTAACGGTGGTTCGTCAACAAATATAGAAAATACTGCAATCACTGAAAGTAATGCGCTACCGATAGCCCAACCGGAAATCACACCTATACCCAAACGTCCTAACTTGGCTGCGCGTGAGTTTCCACAGGTGAGAGATCCTAATGATGTGGTGGGCTTAAAACCTAAAGTTAGAGAAACTCCCACAGAAATACCTAAAACTATAGCTGTCTCAACCCCAGAAAATCCAGTAGTTCCTGTAGATTCAGTCTCTACTGCACCAACACCTAAGCTAACACAAACCTTATCAGCTGTTAATGCAGAAATTAAACCCTCCGCTGATGGGTTCTATTATTTGATAACTGATAATCAAAGTGATAATGCTTTAGCCGCAGCAAAGCAAGTGGTTCCTGATGCTTATTTATCTCCTAACAAAAAGTATATTTATCTTGGTGCATTGAAAACTAAAGAAGAAGTAAAACTTAGGTTGCAGCAGCTAAAAATGAAGGGTGTTAACGCCAGTGTACAGCAGTGATGAAGGGAGCAGTGCAGATATGGAAGTGATGAAGCGTATTCTGCGGGTGATTCGTGGTAACTTCAATAGTTTGGTGCAGGGTGCTGAAGATCCAGAAAAAATTATGGAGCAAACTTTTCTGGAGATGCAGTCAAATTTGGTGCAGTTGCGTCAGGGGGTGGCTTGTGCGATCGCTACTCAAAAACGTACTGAACGCCAAGCCTTTGCTGCTCAATCCCAAGCCCAAGAGTGGTATCGTCGCGCCCAACTAGCTCTAGAACAAGGTAGCGAAATTTTAGCACGGGAGGCTCTCACCAAACGCCAAGCTTACCAACAAACTTCTACAGCCCTATTTGAGCAAATAGAACAGCAAAAACAGGTGGTAGGGAAGCTAAAACAGGATATGCGGAGTTTGGAGTTGAAAACCGCTGAGGTGAAAACCAAAAAAGATATGTATATTGCTCGGGCTCGTTCTGCTCAAGCATCTTATAAACTACAAGAAATGCTGAGTGGAGTATCAGCTAATTCTAGTTTAAGTGCATTAGAACGAATGGAAGAGAAAGTTTTACAAAAAGAATCACAAGCAGAAGCGATTGGTCAACTTAGTAGTGACAATCTGGAAACAAGATTTGCTGGATTGAAATCTATTAATGATGTGGATGCTGAACTAGCAGCGATGAAAACCCAAATGTTAGATCAGGTAAATAACACTCCAGTCCAAAATAGCCTCTCTGGACAGCAAGTACCGACAACGCCCAAAACTCCAGAGTGTTAAATGTAATTAGTTACTGTAGCTGAATTATAGTCTGATGATTCAGAATGGAGAGAGTATACCATTCCAGACTGAAAAGATTAAATTGAAATAGGTAGCTATTAAACAGTAAAAAAAGCTCACTGTCTAACCAAGCGCGTAAACCAAAAAAGGAAAAACACAGTTATGGGATTATTTGATCGTCTTAAAAGAGTTGTTGGTGCTAACGTTAATGATTTAATCAATAAAGCAGAAGATCCAGAAAAAATGCTGGAACAAGCCATCCTGGAAATGCAGGAAGACTTGGTTCAGCTGCGTCAGGGGGTTGCCCAAGCGATCGCAGCCCAAAAACGCACGGAAAAACAGTACAATGATGCCCAAAATGAAATCAATAAATGGGATCGCAATGCCAGACTAGCTCTGCAAAAGGGTGATGAAAACTTAGCACGTCAAGCATTAGAGCGCAAGAAAAGTTTTACAGACACCTCTACATCTCTGAAAACTAGCCTGGATCAGCAAACTATTCAGGTAGATACTCTTAAGAGGAATTTAATCCAGCTAGAGAGCAAAATTTCTGAAGCCAAAACCAAGAAAGAAATGCTCAAAGCGCGGATTACTGCCGCTAAAGCTCAAGAGCAACTGGGATCAATGGTAGCTGGCATGAATAGCAGCAGTGCTATGGCAGCTTTTGAGCGGATGGAAGAAAAGGTATTAATGCAAGAAGCCCGCGCTCAGTCTACCGCAGAATTAGTAGGTGCAGATTTAGAAACCCAATTTGCTCACTTGGAATCTGGTAGTGATGTAGATGATGAATTGGCAGTATTGAAAGCAAGTATGCTACCACCAGCACCTGCTCCTCAAGGACAATTACCCCCTTCTCAACCAACCACTGCTAAACCTACTGAACCTATAGATTCTGATTTAGAAGCACTGAAGAGACAATTAGATCAAATGTAACCTTTGCAGAGAAAAAACTTTAAAGAATCCCACGCCTCTTGGTTGTGGGATTTTGCTTCCTCAGTAATTGGTAATTGGTAATTGGTAATTGGTGATTGGTCATGCAAAAAAAACTGATAATTGATAACTGATAACTGATAACTGACTATGGACCGTCAGATTAAGATAAAGTAATTTGTGTGTCAACTTTGAACGATGCCACCTAATGGAGACTTTAATGAGTAAGGGTGTAATCACTATCACTGATGCTGACTTTGAAACTGAAGTTTTAAAAGCCGAGCAGCCTGTATTAGTTTACTTTTGGGCTTCCTGGTGTGGTCCTTGTCAATTGATGTCGCCAATGATTAATTTGGCTGCTGCTAAATACAGCGATCGCCTGAAAATTGTGAAAATGGAAATTGACCCTAATCCCCTAACTGTGAAGCAGTATCAGGTGGAAGGTGTCCCCGCTCTCAGGTTGATGAAAGGAGAACAAATATTAGAATCTACTGAGGGAGTTATTAGTAAAGATAAATTTCTCAGCCTTTTGGATCAGCATTTGGATAATAATTAGTCGATGGTCAGTTCTAGGGGTTTAGCAATGCTAAACCCTGACTGTCAGAGCGATAACCGATAACCAATGACTAAAATGCAATTTGCGAAGCGTTTACAACCCCTAAAATCTAATGTGTTTGCTGATATGGACAGGGCTAAGGCTGTGGCCGTGGCTGCTGGAAGGGAATTAATTGATTTGTCTCTGGGGTCTTCTGATTTACCAGCACAGAATCATGTAATTGAAGCGATCGCAAAATCTCTTGATGACCCTAGCACTCACGCTTATTTGTTGTTCCGAGGAACTCAAGAATTTCGCTATGCTGCTGCTCAATGGTATGAGCAAAAATTTGGTATTAAAGTTGATCCAGAAACAGAAGTTTTACCGCTGATTGGTTCTCAGGAAGGAACAGCCCATTTACCTTTAGCAATCCTCAATCCTGGAGATTTTGCCCTGTTATTAGACCCTGGCTATCCTTCCCATGCAGGAGGAGTATATTTAGCCAGTGGGCAAATTTATCCTATGCCATTAAAGGCAGAAAATAATTTTTTACCCGTTTTGACTGATATTCCCGCTTCAGTTTTATCTCAGTCGAAGATGATGATATTAAGCTATCCCCATAATCCTACCAGTGTGATCGCTCCTTTATCGTTCTTCCAAGAAGCTGTAGCTTTTTGTCAAAACCACAACATTGTTTTAGTCCATGATTTCCCGTACGTAGATTTAGTTTTCACAGAAGACGAAACCCCCAGTCCCCAGTCCCTCGTTCCCTCAATTCTGCAAGCTGACCCAGACAAAAGCGTTTCCATCGAATTTTTTACTTTGTCCAAGTCTTACAATATGGGTGGTTTCCGTATTGGTTATGCGATAGGTAATGCAGAATTAATTCAAGCTTTAAGGCAAGTAAAAGCTGCCGTTGATTTTAATCAATATTTGGGAATATTAAATGGTGCGATCGCCGCACTCACAGGAAATCAAGACGGTGTAAAAACGGCGGTTAATACCTTTCGGCAACGTCGTGATGCTTTCATCAACGCCTTACACCACATTAGTTGGCAAGTCCCCACACCAGAAGCCACAATGTACATTTGGGCAAAATTACCTAATAATTGGAGTAATAATTCCATTGAATTTTGCACCGATTTAGTCAAACAAACTGGTGTTGCAGCTTCCCCTGGTGCCGGTTTTGGTAAAGCTGGGGAAGGCTATGTGCGTTTTGCATTGGTGCAGGAGCCAAAAATTTTAGAAATTGCGGTAGAGAGAATCGCTAAATTTATAAATCACGTATAAGCTGCACATTTAAAACTTACAGTCCATACATCATGCCATTTTTCTAGAAATAAAGTAATTTTACTAGGAAAAATTGGCATCATAGTTTTACAGCTACAAATTCTGGGTTAGTTGCCAGCGATGATGGTATCTCCCATACTGGTAATTATGAAGTGACCATTGATGGTGTACCTCCAACCAAAGTACCCAAACCTTCTGTCATGCTGGGCTTATTTGGTGTTGATGGTATTGTAGCTACACAACGCAAGTTGAAAAAAGTATCGGGTTAAGATTCACATTTCAACATCATAAATCTAGAAAGTAGGGGTTTAGCAGTGCTAAACCTTTTTGTTGGTTATAGATATTGCCGGCTAATTTCCCATAAATATTTCTTAAAATAAAGTTGTGGTACATTTATAAGATTACCTAAATTTAGCCGTGACAAGATCTTCATCAAGACTACCACTAGTTAAAAATCCCGAAAGATTGGAAAACCGTCTTTCAGAAATTCCCCCAGAACCGGGGGTTTATTTGATGCGAGATGGGTGCGATCGCATAATATATATAGGTAAATCACGCAAATTGCGATCGCGTGTCCGTTCCTATTTCCGTGACTCGAGTAACAAGACGGAACGCATCAACACCATGGTTAAATTGGTGACAGAAATTGAATTTATAGTCACCGATACCGAAACAGAAGCATTAGCACTAGAAGCCAATTTAATCAAACAGCACCAGCCATACTTTAATGTTTTACTTAAAGATGATAAAAAATATCCTTATCTGTGCATTACCTGGTCAGAACAATATCCGCGCATTTTTATCACTCGCAAGCGTCAACTAGGAAAACCAAAAGATAAATATTACGGCCCATATACAGATTCTAGTTTACTGAGGCAAATATTGCATCTATGTAAACGAATTTTTCCTCTCAGACAAAGACCACAACCTTTATTTAAAGACCGTCCTTGTTTAAATTATGATATTGGTCGCTGTCCTGGTGTTTGTCAAAAATTAATTTCAGTGGAAGAATACCATAAAATTTCTCAAAAAATAGCAATGGTATTTCAAGGCAGAACTCAGGAATTAATTGAGATTTTAACAGAACAAATGCAAGCCGCATCCGAAGAATTAAACTTTGAAACTGCGGCCAAAATTCGTGATCAAATTGCTGGTTTAAAATCTTTAACTGCACAGCAAAAGGTATCCTTACCTGATGATACTGTATCACAAGATGCCATAGCTTTAGCAGCAGATGATCAACACGCCCATATTCAATTATTCCAAATTCGCGCAGGTCAGTTACTAGGACGTTTAGCTTTTATCGCTAACTCTCATGCTGAACCTGGAGCTATTTTACAAAGAGTTTTAGAAGAACATTACCAAACTGCAGAAAATGTAGAAATTCCGACTGAGATTTTAGTCCAGCATGAGTTATCATACGGGGATATTTTAGCGGATGTTTTGACGGAACGCAAGGGGAGAAAAGTAACAATTGTTGCACCTAAACGTCAAACTAAAGCAGAATTAATAGAAATGGTGGAACGTAATGCTCAATATGAGTTACAAAGAATGCAAAAATCAGGCAATGCTAACCAAGAAGCACTCCAAGATTTAGCAGATATTTTGGATTTATCGGAGTTACCGCACAGGATTGAAGGTTATGATATTTCCCATATTCAAGGTAGTAATGCGGTAGCTTCTCAAGTAGTTTTTATTGATGGTTTACCAGCTAAACAATATTACCGTCACTACAAAATTGAAAATCCTGATATTACTATCGGATATTCTGATGATTTTGCCAGTTTAGGTGAAGTGATTCAAAGACGGTTTAGAAAATATAGAGAAAATCCCCAATTGTCACGGGTGGATAATTCTGATTGGCCTGATTTAGTGATGATTGATGGTGGTAAAGGTCAATTATCATCTGTGCTGACAATTTTAGCAGAAATGGATTTATTAGCAGATTTGCAAGTTGTGAGTTTAGCAAAGAAGCGAGAGGAAATATTTTTACCGGGAGAATCTAAACCTTTGGAAACAAAAGCTGAACAACCAGGAGTACAGTTATTACGAAGGTTAAGAGATGAAGCACATAGGTTTGCTGTGTGTTTTCATCGTCAACAAAGAAATGATAAATTAACGCGCTCGCGTTTAGATGAAATTCCCGGTTTAGGACAACATCGGCAAAAATTACTCTTAGCTCATTTTCGCTCGGTTGATTATATCCGTCAAGCTACATCGCAACAATTAGCAGAAGTTCAGGGAATAGGAATGAAGTTAGCAAAAGAAATTTATGATTATTTTCATCCAAATTGATGAATAGAATTAGTAAGGATTGAGGTCTAAGCAAGAGGGATTAAAGAAGGTGTCTGCAAAGCAGAGCTAACTATCCCTTTGATAGGTT
>ERZ1034419.163-NODE-163-length-12137-cov-41.349694_pt1 | contig 12137 bp, 18 predicted proteins | sample MGYA00520531_ERZ1034419 | MGnify/ENA primary metagenome ERZ1034419 (study PRJEB33736, sample SAMEA104288485) | Azolla nilotica | place: Sudan | collected 1982 | study: EMG produced TPA metagenomics assembly of the PRJEB19522 data set (Is there foul play in the... | reverse complement strand
CGATGTCTGTGGTTGGCGTAGCTAAAAGCACACTTTTTACCCCACCTCACAAAATTGCGTTTCTCCCCCACGAAGAAACTTTCACGTAGTGTCCTGAAGGGATAGGACAGCAAGAAGAGAAACTTTTAGAGATATTTTGCGTAAGTCCTGAAGAGTATATTACATTGGTAACTTGTAAAGGTTATTTATATTTATACCTGTAAAATTTTTTCACTCATGAGTCAAATAATCTGGATTGCACGACACGCCAATCGCCTTGATTTTGTAAACCCTGATTGGTTTATGACTGCCGAAAAACCCTATGATCCTCCCTTATCGGATGATGGTATAGTGCAGGCGCAACAATTGGCAAAACGGCTAAAAGGTGAAAGAATATCCCAAATTTTTGCTTCTCCATTTTTGAGAACAGTGCAAACTGCTAACGCGGTGGCAGAAGTCCTGGATCTACCGATTAAACTGGAAACAGGCTTAAGCGAGTGGCTGAATCCAGAATGGATGTCAGAAGAACCGGAAAAACTTTCGACGATGGCTTTAGCAGCATTATTTCCCAGAATTGATAATGGCTACACGTCGCATATTGCGGCACAATATCCCGAAACTCATGAAAAGGTACGACAACGTTCTGGACAAACTGCTAGATGTTTAGCGGCTGAGTGCTGGCCAGATGATATTCTTTTAGTGGCACATGGGGCTTCGGTACTGGGTGCGGCGATGGGTTTAGTAGGGGATATTGCCAAAACAGAAGTTAAAGCTACTTTATGTTCTTTGGTGAAAGTGGTGCGTCAAGAATCAGAATGGTTGCTAGAACTAAAGGGAGATATTTCCCATTTGACGACAATAGAGGAAGTGGTGCGATTTGTTTAAGTCTCTAATTTAGGGATTTTAAATTACAACAGTTTTCGTTTATTTAAACCACATTTTTATTTTAAGGGTTTCTTGCTTTGTTCCTTTGCGTCTTGATGTGAGATGAAAATAATGTGGTTCATTTACTTGAAAATGGCTATGTAATTGGATAGTAACTAAGTAAAAGTAACCAAATAGCAGATAAATGTTATGACATTGGTACTAGCAGGAGATATTGGTGGGACAAAAACTATTTTGCGATCCCTTGAATCTTCTGAATCTTCAGGATTCAAAACCTTGTATGAGGAGAGCTACCGCAGCGGAGACTTTCCTGATTTAGTGTTGATGGTGCAGAAGTTTTTGGCCGCAGCGAATTCTTCGACACCAGAAAAAGCTTGTTTTGCGATCGCAGGCCCGGTGGTAAACAATACTGCTAAACTGACTAATTTAGCCTGGTTTTTAGATACGGACAGGTTAGCCCAAGAACTGGGTATTCTTTCTATTTCCCTGATTAATGACTTTGCAGCTGTTGGTTATGGTATTTTTGGTTTAACTAAACAAGATTTACTGACTTTGCAAGTTGGTAAACATCAACCAGAAGCACCTATGGCCGTTATTGGTGCAGGAACTGGCTTAGGACAAGGTTTTTTAATCAAACAAGGTAATCAATATCAAGTTTTTCCCTCAGAAGGTGGACACGCGGATTTTGCACCCCAGAATGAGTTAGAATTTCAACTTTTAAAATACCTGTTGGATAAACATAATATTCAACGGGTGTCTGCGGAAAGAGTTATTTCCGGCTTGGGTATTACTTCGATTTATCAATTTTTGCGAGATAGAAAAATAGCCACCGAATCACCAGAAATTGCTCAAATTGTCAGAAGTTGGGAACAAGAAGCGGGACAAGCAGAAAAAACTGTAGATCCAGGTGCAGCTATTGGTAGTGCAGCTTTAGCAAAAAGCGATCGCCTTTCTGAACAAACCATACAACTTTTGGTTGAAGCTTACGGTGCAGAAGCTGGTAATCTGGCTTTGAAATTATTACCCCATGGTGGATTATACATTGCTGGTGGTATCGCTCCAAAAATTCTGCCTTTGATGCAAGATGGTAATTTTATGTTAAATTTTACACAAAAAGGGAGAATGCGTTCTATTCTCGAAGAAATTCCAGTCCATATAATTCTTAACCAACAAGTGGGATTAATTGGTGCAGCTTTGTGTGCGGCTAGGTTATAAATAGCAACAATAGTGAAAACCACATCTGCGAAGGCTACAAATATGACGAGCAAATTTTTCTTATCATTCATTAATGTCACTTTTATATACAGTGGAGTTGTTTTGGCTGAGGTGCGTAAATCTAAACCTGCGGCTTCCAGCAGCAAATCAACTGTCACCCAAAAAAACCACTGTTCCTCAAGTGGTGCAGCCAGAATGGAAAGTATTCACTCGCCCAGATAAGGGTTTTCAGATTTTGATGCCAGGAAGACCGAAAACCAAAACTCAAGTCCAAGAAACTTACATGGGAGAAATAAAATTACAAATATTTGTAGCCCAACCGCCGGAACAGGAAGCCGCATATTTAGTAACTTACAATGAATTTTCTTATAGCTATGCTCAAATGACTAAACCGCAAACTATTTTGAGTCAGGCTCGATCTAATACCTTAAAAGCTACACAAAGCAATTTAATTAGTGAACGCAATATTCACAGTTATAATGGTCATCCAGGCAAAGAAATTCAGTATAAAGATTCGCCTGGTAAGGTAACTACAAATAGGATATTTGTTGCTGAGGGGTGTTTATATCAAGTAATGGCAATAGTTTCTAAAAAACAGCGTTCAACTTTAAGTAAAACCATTACAGGATATTTGAATTCCTTTCAGTTGGTTGTGAGAAGATAAAAAGAATTCAAAATTGATTTAGTTAGATTACCCTCATATTGAAAATCTGGGGCTATACAAGCAAAGCCCGCACAGGCGGGCTATATCTAGCCACTAGATCATAGTAATTTTTGAGTATTATGAACTTGATTGATTAATTGAGGTACTAACCACTCTTGTGTTGTGTGACTTAAAGTTACAATTCCACCCAAATTTACCAACCCACTGGACAACCTTGTTAAAGGTACTTTTTTCTTTATCTTCCTGGGTAATCTGAATACTGCCTATGACTATTTTTCCTACAGCGGTTCTCGGTTGAGTGAGATACAAGAAATCCACCCCCGCAAGCAAGGAGGGGACTGTATATAATCTACTTCATTCAAATGCATCCGGTATAGATGTAGAAATTATCTAGTTGAAGGAGAATTTACAGTTTTTGGTTTTGCCTTTTCTTGTTGATAAAAACGGACAACTTTCTGCACATAATCACCAGTAAAACCTTTATCACAACCTGTATAAAGTCCTGTCATCCACCAACAAGCCCCACCACGGACAGCAGCAGTTTCATTATTAAGTGATCACTTCTTTTTCTTCCGTCTTCATACCCAGCTAAATCCCCCAAATCCTCCATATCATGGATATCTAAACCTAATAAATGCCCAATTCCGTGGGGGAAAAATAATGCATGAAGATCCATTTTTACCAAATCTTCTGGCTTACCTTGTAAAATTCCCAAGTCCACCAAACCTTCCGCAATCACAGTTGCAGCTATAAGATGAATTTCCCCATATTCCACACCAGGGGCTATTTATTCGAAATAAGCATCATGGGCAGCTAATACAATATCATAAATATATCTTTGGGTAGATGAGAACTTCCCAGATACAGGCCACGTGCGGGTAATATCAGCAGCCCAACCTGTTTCAGTTTCTGCACCCACATCGGCTAAAAGTAACTCTCCTCGTTCTAACGAGTGATAATAGTGGTTATTGTGTAAAAATTTACCATGCACTGTGACAATGCTGGGGTAAGCAGTTGTCATATTATAACGTATAATCACTGCTTCCATTGCCGCCCGAACTTCTGCTTCTAGTTTTGCTGTAGATGTAAGAACCATTCCCGCTTTGTGTGCTTCCACACTCACCGCCGCAGCTTTACGCAGTTCTACTAACGCCGCTGCATCGTGGGTGAGACGCAAGGAAACAATAGCTTTGGCTAGTTCTAAATCAATTCCTTGGGGTGGCTATTGGGGTAAAAGCCATCTATCTAATAATTGTGATTGCTGTGTCCAAGTTACCGCATCTTGAACAGGAATAGTGGTAGCATTATCCAAATAATCTTCTAATTCTGCGATAGGTCTAGCATCATCTGCACCTATCTTTGCGGCTATTTCCTCGCGGGTTGGTGTTTCTCAGTGCCACAGGGTGCTACTGGGGTGAGGTTAATCTATAAATAGTTGTAGCTTGCCACTTTCTAGGCGAATGACAGGATTTTGGAGAGTGATTCCGCCGAAATAGAGGAAATGACTACTAGGGCGAAAGGGGAAGACATTAGCTGGAAAGTTGCGGGAACTGCTACTATCAGACCAGAGAATTGCTGGAAAATCTATCAGTTCTGCCAGTCTTTGACGACGATGGTGGAGGGTTTCTGGAAAGATTGTGGAGGTCTGCATAAATTCTGTAGGAGTTTCAACAAGAAGGCTGTAGGGGAAAATTTGTGGGGACTTGGTTTGAACCCACTACTATCTTCCACTACTATCTTATTGATCTACAAGCAAAATACAGAAACAATCAAAAATCGTCATCCTGTGAATCATAAAAATCTATGTCTCAACTACAACGTATCACTATTAATCCGTCCCAACTCCAAGAAACCCAACTTTTATTAACACCCCAACAACAACATTATTTATTGCGGGTTTTGCGATCACGAGATGGAGATAAATTTATTGCTATGGATGGAATCGGTAACTGGTGGTTGGCGAAATTAATAGGGGAACAAGGACAGATTTTAGAACCTCTGGAAGTCACAACAGAGTTACCTGTATCCATAACTTTGATGGTGGCTTTACCAAAGGGAAATGGATTTGATGATGTTGTCCGGTGTTCTACGGAGTTAGGCGTAACTTGTATTATTCCTATTTTGAGCCATCACACTTTATTAAATCCTAGTCCACAAAAACTAGAACGTTGGCGGCGCATAGCTTTAGAAGCTGCTGAACAATCACAACGGGCGTTTGTCCCAATGATATTAGAACCAGTGGCTTTTAGCACAGCTATCAACGAGTATGCATCTATTCACCGTTATATTTGTGAGGCGCGTGGTAACTATCCACATTTGACAACAGTATGTAATAAATTATCTGGTGAAATTATAATTGCGATAGGGCCAGAAGGAGGATGGACAGATCAAGAACTGGAAATAGCAATAAAATCAGGATTTCAACCCATTTCCCTTGGTCGTCGGATTTTGCGAGCAGTTACCGCCCCCATAGTAGCATTATCCTTGATTGCGGCTGCCTGTGAAGTATAAGTGATATATCTCACGCAAAACTATAATGCTTTTTTTGCATCTTGGCGCGAGTATTCCATCAGGTTCATTATTAAAGTCATGCTAAAAGAAGTTATCGCTGCCTTTGAACGCAAGGACTACCAGACCGCAGCCAAATTACTCAAACCATTACTCAAAGAATCCCCAGAAAATCCTTGGGTACAATTTTATTTTGCACGATTACATGAAATTTCTGGAAAGCGACAGGAAGCAGAAAAAGTTTATCGTCAACTACTGCAGATAACAACTCATCAGAATATATTGTCACAAGCACGTCAAGGTTTACAACGTCTTGAAAATATTAAGCAAGAAGAAAGACAAAAAGCTATTGCTAAAGCGATCACACAACCAAGTAATAACGAAGCGGGAATATTAGTTTTAGAACCCATCAGTAATGAACAGAAAACTCTAGCTGCGCCCAAATTTGCCCAAATTATGCAAATAGATCCCTACACGGCTAGACTGATGTTACCAAGTCGCTATTGGAAAGTATACCGCACGGGGAAAATAGGTGAACTGCAATTTTATGGGGCGCAGTTACAACAGGCAGGTATTCCTTGTTTTTGGTTGAAAATAGCACAAATTAAACAAATCCAAGTATATCAAGTCAAATATTTCTCTGAATCCCCGTCAAAACCCACAGTTGTTTGTCAAAATAGCGAAAATCAACCTGGTTCTATCAATTTTGACTGGTCAGAAGTAATGGCTAGAGTTGTAGGACTGTTGCCTATTTTTGAACAAGTAGTAGATATTAACGTCCGTGGTAAACTAGAACGCAAAACCCAAACTCAAGACTATGCCCAATTCTGTGATTTACATTTACGTGGAAGAAATAGTATTTTGCGAATTTATGACAAGGGTTATAAATTTCAACAGGGTTTAAAAATCACTCCCCAAGCCAACCAAAATACAATTAGAAACAAGTGGAATGCTTTGATGACATGGGTTGGACACCATTTACCTCAAGAAGTCAAAACCTGGTCAGACTTCCAGACTTTTGGTGACACCATTTTAGATCAAACAGAAATGCTAAATCAGATTCCCTCTCATATTCAACTATTTAGGAGAGAAAAAAACAATTGGGATTCAGCATTTAATTTATACAGTGGAATTGTATTTGTTAAAAATGTGGCAAATAAATCCTAGTACCACAGAACAGAATTAACAATTAAAAATTAACAATTAGAAATGAATACAGCATAAGCTTTTCATAGATTTGGAGTTTGTGGTTTATTTCTTCAGTGTAAGTGTAATAGTCAGGGAAATTTCAGATTTTAGATATTGGATTTTGGATTACATAATTCAATACATTTAAGACTTACGCAATTGTCACACACAATGTCTCTTATAGACTGCGTCAGATGTCCAAAATCTGTTAATATTAAGCAAATTCATATGTCTTATGCATCCTCAGAATATTCCAGTTGCGTAAGTCTTGACATTTAAAAATCCCAAATCCAAAAAGATTTCCAGCTACCTACCTTAAGGTGATACATAAATCTAAAATCATCAATCTAAAATCTAAAATTTACTCATCAATAACCATTAGACAAATTTAACCAGGAACTTTCACTTGACGTGCCATATCCATATAAGTGTTCATGTTCGCACCGGGACGACGACGATCATTAGAAGATGAAGGAATCAAATACTTAGGTGCAAAGGTAGTTTCAGTTTGTGCTGCTGGTTTACCAGGTTCAGTTTTTGCTGATGCCTTAGCTACTTTAGCAGGTTCTGCTTTCGCTGCTGGGGCTACTGCTGGTTTAGCTGCTACTGGTTTAGTTTCAGCGACTTCTTCCTTTAGTTCCAAGTAGTAGCCGTCTTTCTTTCCAAATAGCCCAGTAATGAAACCCAAAATACCACCGATTAAATTTTTGATAAACCCGAACATTACAATTTCTCCTATCTTTAATATCTTGTCTTTAATATCTTGCAATATCACCGCATTTATTAATTACGGCAACATAATGTAAGATTATGTTGCCATAATTGTTTCCGGTAATAATTTTAGGGATTTTTACTTAATCACCTTGTAATTATACCTATAGGGCAATTGTAATGAATTCATTACGACTATTGGCAACCTATAGACACTGCGAACTAATTATTAAATTTTACTGTAACTAGGAGCAAGACTCTGAGACTTTCTTTAATAAAAATTAACATTAAGTAGTTAGCTGCAAAAACTGTCATAATCTCATTGCCACTAAGTACAGTACTTAGTTAAATTCTTTATAGAATTAATTAGGAATAGTTGGAATGAATACTGAAAATAAACAATGCAGTCCCATATTGTTAGTGCATGGTATTCATGACACTGGGGCTGTTTTCAACAAAATGGTGTTTTACCTCAAACAGCGGGGCTGGTCTGTGCATACTTTGGATTTATTACCTAATAATAGCGCTGTAGTTCTGGATCAGTTGGCACAGCAAGTTGCGGATTATGTGGCTGCTACCTTTGAACCAAAATAACCATTACATTTAATTTAGTAGGTTTTAGTATGGGGGGAATTGTCAGCCGTTATTAAATTCAAAGATTGGGGGGAATTAATCAAATAAAGCAGTTTATCACAATTTCATCACCTCATCATGGAATAAAATTGCTTTTGGTTGTTCGCTTCCTGGTTGTGTACAGATGCGTCCTAACAGTGCATGAATGATTTAAATTCTGACGTCGATATACAGTGCATGAATGATTTAAATTCTGACGTCGATATGTTGATTTAAATTTTACATCTATTTGGACACCTTATAATTTGATTATTGTACCGCCAAATAGCTCACAAATTCCTATAGGTAAGGAACTTACTTTACCAGTTGCACTTCACCCTTGTATGTTAACACATTCTCGGACTTTATAAAAAGTGGCAAAATTTTTAGCAGAACCGTAAGCATTCAGCTATTAGCCATCAGCAGTTAGCTTTTTCAGCCTAACACCAAAAATACCCATTTGATAATTAACCAATTTCTCAAACATTCTGACTCCTGACTCCTAACTCCCGAATTCTTAAGCAGAACCGATTAATGTATATCCCTAATCATATTTTATTTGCGTTAACCCAACTTACGACTAGTTTAGTTAAATTTAAGAATCTTAAATTTCCTTTTGTAAGGTCTGAACTTGTTCAAGAGATAATTCCGTAATTTCAGCAATTTGTTCTAAACTCATACCAATTCGTAACAAGTTTAAAGCCAGCTTTCTAGTTGTTTCTGCCTTACCTTCGCCCCTACCTTCTCCTAGGATTTCTTGATAAATGATTGATTAGCGCATAATCTTACTCCTGAAAATCTTCCTAATTACATCTTTCTTTAACACTAGACCTGCTAAAACGCCAGTAGCAGCAGCTATATTTCTTTGTAGCCGTTGATTGGTAATTGCTTTAACTGCTTGTGCTACTTGGGTTAATACGATTTTAGGATCATTTGTCTTAGTCAGCATAGCAAATGGTAATAAACCGGGAACAGTCAGAAATTCCTCTGTTGATCGTTCCCACAAGTAGATAATATCAAACTTATGTTAAATGATTTTCCGCTGACTGACTAATTGCACGTGTGATCGCAACTCGTTATTTTTGTCCCTCTTATAAATTAGGTTGATAGTAATTACGTTTGTTTCCTAATCCTACTTTCTCCAACATTGCTTCTGAACGGTTGAGTATTTCTCGAGTTGATATTTTCGATTGCAATTCTAAACCAATCCTTACATTTTGAACTGCTGTTAAACTTCTATGTAAATCATGAGATTCAAAAATATAACCATTGCTGCGTCGCGCTTGGTTTAGTTGTTGAGCCTTAGCGTTCAACAGTTCATTATCTAATAATATTAAACTCTCATATTGAGCAGAAAGTAGTCCACCTGCTAAGGTTAATAAGGTGATTTTACCAGAACGATATGAACCAGTCATGATGACTACCTCACCTGAATTAATGGTGAGATTCTTATTAAGAAAAACTTGTTCGTTGAGTTGTTTTTCTTAATAAAAATTATTGATAGTTTAGATGGAAATTACTGGTCAGGATACATTAATAGTTTGCATAATCAATCGTTAATTGGACATTAATATAGCTTGGTTTGACGTAAAGAAAACCAAAATTATCAAAATTTTTTTGGGGTTCGCTGTTGCTTAACTACAATTTTATCTTCCCTATTTAAAACAAATCCGCAGGGTCTTAAACCGAGATTGATATTTCCTACTTATCTTCTGGCAAAGATCTGTAAAAAGTTTTCATCGCTAGAAATTAATGTACTATCTGCACCAAATGATGCTCCTAATTTAAATAATCCACTAATATAAATTATCCGTTTAAGTAGGTAGACACAAATAAAAATAAATCTCTGACGAAATGTAAATTGGTTGAGACCCTTGCGATTGCTCGATTCCGCTTTTCTGCATTCCTCATGACATAGTTATAAATTTTTCCGCGGCCCTACTTATCTATTTCTGTGCTGGCAGTTTTACCACCATCTATCTGGCTAAAAACTTGATCATAATCTCCTCTTGCACCACAATTAAAAAGAAAATTATCAGGTAATTCAATCTTATCTAATTGAGTATTGACGTCTGGTATATTTAATGCAGGTTGTTCAGGATTAAAAGCGATCACTTAGACTGTGGTTTTGCGTTTTGTTTACGGATTTTTCCAAGTCGCTAAACCGATATACATCGCTTTGGCCAACTTTACACCGGGAGGGAGCAACGCGATTTTGTGAGGTGGGGCAAAAAGTGTGCGATCGCTAAACCCAAAATAGGCATCAATAAAAATCACTTACCGTACAATTAAAGTATTATATACATATAAATTAATAAAATCACTTAAATAAATTTATCAGATGAGATAAGTTGAGATAGATAGGTATTCTGGTCAAAAAAAGGTAGGATTTCCAAAGAAAAAATAGGGAACGTCTACCATTAATGACAAAAAATATATATTCAAGTCTTGATTTGACCAAATGTTTGAAAGATTTTCAAGAGCAAGTTACGAGACTTTTAGAAATTAATAATATTCTCGAATGGAATAGACAAACTTTTAACGCCGATGAAGAAAAGATTAGAGAAACTGCATTAATATGGAGAAATTTATTGTTTCAGCAGTAGGAGTACATTCTAAAACTCTGGTTAAACAAAGAAATTATCTTTTACATGCCTCTCGGAGAGAACGTTTGAATTATGCTGAAGTTTTAGCCTGTCAATTACCTATTGGTAGTGGGTCCATCGAAAGTTTAATCCGCCAAGTTGTCAATTTAAGAATGAAAGGAAACAGTAAATTTTGGTTAAAAGAAAATGCGGAAATTATGTTACATCTTCGTTGTCAATAGATAGCTGGAAGTTGGCATTATTTCTATAATTCCATTTTTACCTCTTTTATCCATCTTCAAACTGTCTAATATTTTAGACCTACAACTCTCATTTAGGAGGATTCCCTATCCTAATCAATACCTGGTTATTTGCTTACTGACGTAAGCAGCTTATTCCCACCAGTCACAAATTATTGAATGCAAGTCTTCTTAGGATATTTTGAGAGGATACTTTGTCTTGCAATTTTATTTGTTTGATGCGATTTATTGTACTTTAACTCCAGAAAGATATTTTAGCAATTTCTGTGGCCTGTGTAGCTAAAAGCACAGTTTTTGCTCCACCTCACAAAATCGTGTTGCTCCCAGCACGGGTGTGAACATCAAAATATTACGCTGTTTTGTGGGACCTTTACATAAGTTTGATCTAAATTTACCTTTGCTTGTTGTGCTGCGGCTATTGTGCGGTTGACTTCGGCTATTTGGTTTAATGTGGCTTGGGCAGAACTGATTTGTTTGCTACCAGTGGCGTTAATCCGGGTTAGGGAGATTTTGGCTTCACCAATTTGCTTTCTCCCCTTGCTATCAATACGATTGAGGTTTGCTTTAACTTCACTCGATTTTTGCGTAATAGTATCCACACCAAGGTTTTTACTCTTAAATAAAGACTGAGAAATTGCTCCGTCTTTGTAAAGTTACTGGTATCGTTGCAGTTCAACTTAAGTATTTGTGACTTTTGATTGTAGCCTATTAATTGTTGCGCGTTCTGCAGTGGTTTCACCTTACCATTGTGCTTCTAATCTTGCTACGGTTTGTCTCTGTCCAGTTTCATCCCCTAAATTTTGGGCTTATATTCTGGCAATTCTGGCTTTTTGGGCTTCTATTTCTCCAAACATTGCACCTGATTGAACTTCTTCCAGGATTATCTGAGCAATTTTCAGCGCTGCTTGTGCTTCTTGATAAGCAGCTTGGAGACGAGGGCGGTTAACTAAAATGGGTATGACTTGTCTGCCTTTAACTTTATCGCCTTCTTTGACAAAAAGTTGACATATCTTGGACCTCCCCGTACAAACCCAGGGAACCATAGAAATATGGGCGATAAGGCTACCTTATTTTGATTAGTTTCTATCGGTAAATCAAGGGTTTGGGTAAAATACTGTGTAATTTAATTCCATAAATTTTTGTTGGTGCAAGATGTAAGTCTAGTCGGCTGCCTTGACTAGATGTGGGTACAGAAAGTGTAATTACTTTTCCCTTGGGTTCAATTCTTCCTAATGCTGTCACCGTCGTAATTTACACTATGCTGACTTGGGAGACCTCAATTTACGATTATTCAGAATATGTTGCATGGTCGAGATATTTTACCGATGGAGAGCGATCACCTGATTGATAATCCTGTTAAGTTGAGGGGGTGACAAAGAACCTAAAAAGCTTCCTACATGAGGGTTATACTCCTTACACCCTACTGATAAAATATCCACTTACTGCGAATAAAACTCATGAGTTGTTCCATTAACGATAGTGGATTAAATAACCTGTAACTCTGGTTTAGGGGTGTAATTCCATTGGGGT
>ERZ1034419.162-NODE-162-length-12144-cov-40.675656_pt1 | contig 12144 bp, 16 predicted proteins | sample MGYA00520531_ERZ1034419 | MGnify/ENA primary metagenome ERZ1034419 (study PRJEB33736, sample SAMEA104288485) | Azolla nilotica | place: Sudan | collected 1982 | study: EMG produced TPA metagenomics assembly of the PRJEB19522 data set (Is there foul play in the... | reverse complement strand
TATATTCTGCCTCACCTATCACACTTGTCAATACCCCACCACCTCAATCCTTACGTTTGCCGATATAGAGTAGTCATGGTTTCAGCGAACAGATATTCATCTTGATAAATTGCATTAATTTCACAGATTAAATTATCCAATTTCGTACCAAAAAGTATCTCGTTTTGGCGTACAGATTGATTTTTTAATCAATCCTTTATCATCTTTTGTATCTGTTGTCAAACAACATCAATAGGAGCATTTATATCTGCTTTTAAAGGAAGGATCATAAAGTCCCTGAGTGTAGTTTAAATTACTAAATATTTTTTCATCGCAAAATACAATTCCAGCAATGTAATTTCGGATTGTTCCCGTGCGTGATTCTCGAGGGCCATAACGCTTAGTACGCAGTAAGTTCCCTAAAACATAGATAAAGCCTTCATAGGTCGCATCACGCAGGATTTCTACAGTGGGAAATGTGACTTCAGGAATTACATGATCCAATTCATTAATAGAACTTATTGTGACTTCTCCTTAACTCATTATCCCTCCTTCATAAGGTGCGTTAAATGTAAAACTGTGATGGTATGCTTAGTAAGCACTCAGAGAAAAATCTGAATCAGAATAGACTTTAGAAATTTCAGAACCAGTATCACCAATTGCAAATCTATAGATAATACAATGAGAGCATTATTTACAGGATTTCCCGCCGTTATATTCGCAGTATTTATCTTTGTTAGTCTCATCAGCAGTAGTCAGATTTTAACCCTTGAGTAATTCCCTTCCAGCAAGTCTTTATGTGGTAGTTTATTTGCGCTTGAACAGCACTAAACGGCTGATTTGTCTTTTGCTTTCATCTGTATTTTTTAACCCTGATTGTGTGCATGCAGTGTTGATGATTCTATCTCTTTGAAATACGGGGAATGATTGACTGTGACGCAACATGATGAAGTGGATATATTTTCCAGAAGCTAAACGGGGAAATACTGTTTGAAATTCGGGTTTTAAGGTTGTGAGAATGTTCATGATTTTTCCTTTGCGTTGTAGATTTTGATGATTTGTCTCAAGCAAAGAAGCAAAGAGGTTTTAAAGGTCATAAATTAGGATGATTTCGGAGATTTTCCTGGCAAAGCTAACCAAGGGTATGCAAAATCAGCACCGGATTTAATGGGGTTACGATTTTCTTGTAATAAAGCTGTATCTCCTTTCTAAAGTCCTAGAAATAGTTCGCGGACGCAGGTTGTGATAAATTCCTGAATTGCAGTTAATTCTTGTTCTTCTCTTACAGTTGGCACTATTGATTGATCCATTATTAACGGACGTTTATATACTTATTACCGTTCTAGAACATCTTTAATTTTCCCAGAAATTTGGAGAATTAAATCATTGATTTCCACTGCTTGAGGAACTGACAAAATTATTTACATATCTTTGGAGAATGAGTGGTAGTGAAATTGTGTGGACATATTCACCTAATCCTGCTTAATAGCATACACGATATTGTTTTACTAATTTCTCAATTAATGTCATTAGATAAACTCCTTTAGTTGTTTTTGATTGGTCTTGTTTTACCCAGAGTTGGGCATATTCCCAATAAGGTTTAACGTCATCTACGGTGCGATTATCTCGTTTATCACATCGAAAACCTTCCTGTGCTAAGGAAGAAATATTGAGAACATTTGTTGTTACTTACCGAACCATTTTAATCAAATCTCACCATTTAGCATCTGGTGGAGAACTGCGAGCATATAAATGCAGACTATAAGCGATCAAGAGTCGCTGCATTGCATTTTCAAAATCTTGAATTTGCAATGAATTAGATGATCCTAATAATTTCCAAAATAATGCTGGTGCATCGAGAATAACAGACTCTTTAAAATCACTATCGCTGTTATAAATTGGCACAGAACTACTGGTAGCTATTACCTTTACTCTGATTACAAGCAAATCGCTTTTATCCTGGAAATACTGGGACTTCTAGCCGAGAAGCCACGTGGACGCAAAGAATTAGAAGAGTTACTCTCAATGTTTATCGAACAGCATGGGAAATCTCCTGATAATGCTGATGTTAAGCAAAAACTCACTCGTGCTATTCGTGAAATTAGAGACCGCGGTATTAAAATAGACAGCGGAACTTATAGTCCCTATAAATTAGTTGAGTCAAATTTTCCCATGCTTCTGTCAACTGAACAATGAGAAGCCCTGGCTATAGCGGGATATTTCCTTTCTAATATGGGGTTTTCGGCACAAGCAAGCCAAATTCAACGTATTGGAAATTTAACAGAATCGGATATTCCAGCGTCTATTAAAGTTGATTTAAATCCTCCTGTAGATTATAGCGATCACAATTTAGATACCATCGCTTCCCAACTCAAAGCACGCTTTCAACAAGAATGTCGCTACACCATTCGCTATGAAAGCAAACCAGGACAAGGATGCATTTGGGATGTTGACAGGTCAGAATTAAGACTACATGATGCTACTCTCTACTTATTTGCATTTGTACCTGACTGGCGTTCTTCCCGATTTGATTATTGGCCTAATTTTGATTATTGGCCTAATATAGACCAGAATCAGATTTTCCGCCTAGATAAAATTGTCAATCTTGGTGCTGCATCTACTACTCATTGGTTATTCTCCGACTTTCCCACATTAAAAATTTGCTATCGGACAAGCGGACAATTATCTAATTATCACCACCGACGCAAAGATGAAGAAATCATTGACCGTGATCTGGAAGGAAAATACTGTGACATTGAGGCAAGTATAGATTATTGGTTTTAGTTTCATCAGCAGATTTTGAAATATGGGGCAAATGCTGAGATTTTAACTCCCCAAATGTTGGCAGATGAAATTAAAAAAGAGTATAAAAAAATCTGGGAAAAATTATCATAGACAAAAATATAAACTAATTATCTAGGTATTAACTTACCCTGATTTCTAGCAGATGCGATCGCTCTAGGATTAGCAGTAAATATCTGAATACCTGGTAATGTCACAAAATCACCATCATCTGTAACTGTGTTTATATATTAGAACCTTTGTACTAAAAGTACAACTCATATCCAGTAAAATTAGCAGTAGTTCGCGTCACATCTAATTGTGATGTTTATCAAGGTTCCCTCAAAGAAAGTGGGTGTGCAAAGTGGGTGTGCTTTGATAGAGTTCCTTGCTGGAGTCGTGGCTATAGATTTCTATTTTACCCTGTTTGGCCTTTACAAAATTCTTCAATAAATCAAGACCTGAACCTCCAGTGATCTGTTGCCAAAGTTTAAACATACGAATGAAGTCTGTTGGATCGTCGTTGAGGGTTGGGACTTTGAGCGTTCTTGTCAGTGGAGTTTGAGCAATTAAGGACACTGGATAATCCTAAATATTAAAACCTTAGATTAAAGGATACACGAATACTTTAATTCTCGCTTGGACTTCTTACTAAGACGCTCTATAACTTCGATCAGCTTTAAGCTGCTTCGCAATCTGATACATATCCAATTTATGGTAAAAATGGGAATATCAAGACAACAATATAATTCTTAATTCCAAAACTCAACCAATCTAAACAATTATTCTGCCAACGTTTTGCAGTAAAATTAGACATTTGGAGAGAAGAGGTTTTTGAATGACTCGTGTCATCATTGTGCGTCATGGTCAAAGTACATATAACATTGAACGACGTATCCAAGGACGTACTGATGCGTCAACTTTAACGGATAAAGGTCGGAGCGATGCTGGTAAAGTCGGTAAAGCCCTGAGTAATATAGCATTTACAGCAATATATAGCAGTCCTCTCAACCGGGCCAAGACGACGGCGGAAATTATTCGCAGTGAGTTGGTTGAACATTCGTCCGTGATTCAGGTTTCTGAACATCTGGTTGAAGTAGATTTACCTTTGTGGGCAGGAATGTTATCACTTGATGTGAAAGAGAAGTTTCCTGATGACTATAGCATTTGGAAAAAACGTCCCCACGAATTGCAGATGATTGTCAATGACGCACAGGGGAAACGAGAACTTTTCCCAGTTCTGGCTTTATATGAACAAGCCAAGCAGTTTTGGCAAGAAATTTTATCTCGTCATCAAGGGGAAACTATTCTCATTGTTGGACATAATGGTATTAACCGCGCTCTTATTAGTACGGCTTTGGGTATTCCTCCCAGTAGTTATCATGGACTACAACAGTCTAATTGCGCGATTAGCGTTTTAAATTTTGCGGGTGGTTTGGGTGATACGGTTCAGCTAGAATCAATGAATCAGACGCAACATTTGGAAGATAATTTACCCACTTTGCGACCAAATCATCAAGGATTTAGATTATTATTAGTACGTCATGGGGAAACAGAATGGAATCTTCAAGGTAAGTTTCAAGGCCAAATTGACGTTCCTCTGAATGAGAATGGTAGAGCGCAAGCAGGAAAAGCTGGGGAGTTTCTCCAAGAGGTGGCGCTTGATTTTGCTTTTAGTAGCACTATGGCGCGTCCAAAAGAAACAGCGGAAATTATTCTTCAGAAGCATGCTGATATAAAGTTGGAATTACTAGATGGTTTACGAGAAATCAGTCACGGCAGTTGGGAAGGCAAGTTTGAGTCAGAAATAGAACAAGAGTTTCCCGGAGAGTTGGAACGCTGGCGTACTGTACCTGCTGAAGTACAAATGCCGCAAGGGGAAAATTTACAACAGGTATGGGAACGTAGTGTGGCTGCTTGGCAGTCAATATTACAATCGGCTGAGGTAAATCAACGGCAAATTGGGTTGGTAGTGGCTCACGATGCTACTAATAAAATTTTACTCTGCCATATCTTGGGTTTATCTCCAGAAAATTTCTGGAATTTCCGTCAAGGTAATGGAGCAGTTAGTGTTATTGACTACCCTTTAGGAGCTAGTGGTTTACCAGTGCTGCAAGCGATGAACATTACTAGTCATTTGAGTAGTGGTGTATTAGATAAAACGGCAGCAGGAGCATTGTAGGAATCTGGTGTAGGCTTACACCACTCTATGGTATCGGCTGTCGGTAATGGAATTTTAGATTTTGGATTTTGGATTTCTCCATTCATCCCCAGTCCTAAGTTTAATTTTTGCGTATTCAAGAAATAGAATAGACAAAGAACTGACGCATTTATATGTAATAGCCGATAGATACAATGACAAAGGAATTGCTGCAACAAGTACGGTTAATCGACCCAGTTTCTGGAACTGATGAAATAGCTGATGTGTTGATTGTTGATGGTTATATCCAAGCAATGGCATCACAAACTTCTGATATTAGTGCTGATATTTTTGTTCAAGACTGTCGGGGTTTAGTTCTGGGTACTGGTTTAGTTGATTTATATAGCCATTCCGGTGAACCGGGGTTTGAAGACAGAGAAACTTTGGCTTCTGTTTTGCAAGCTGCTGCTGCTGGTGGTTTTACCAGGCTTGGTGTTTTACCTGATACTTATCCATCTATTGATAATCCAGCTTTGGTGGCACAGTTGCAGCAAAAGAGAGTTGGGGAGAAAGCTTCAGCTTATCTGCAAATTTGGGGGGCGATAACTCTAGATTTAGCTGGTAAGCAATTAACGGAATTTCGTGATTTAGCTACTGCTGGAGTTGTGGGTTTTACGGATGGTAAACCTTGGGAAAACTTGAGTATAGTAAGGCGGGTTTTGGAATATCTGCAACCTTTTGGTAAACCTGTGGCGTTTTGGCCTTGTGATCGCTCTTTATCAGCTAATGGTATTATGCGAGAAGGTGCGGAGGCTTTGCGCATCGGTTTACCCCCTGTTCCAGCTAGTGCGGAAACTAGTGCGATCGCAGCTTTGTTGGAATTGGTGGCTGCTATTAGAACTCCTGTACATATTATGCGCGTTTCTACAGCGCGGAGTGTGGAACTGATTGCGACTGCTAAGTTTCAAGGTTTACCAGTGACAGCCAGCACTACTTGGATGCACCTGTTACTAGATACGAGTGATGTTAAAAGTTATCACACAGCCTTGCATTTAGACCCGCCTTTAGGTAATCCCAATGATGTAGCGGCGTTGCGTGGGGGTGTACGTGGGGGTGTGATAGATGCGATCGCTATTGATCATGCAGCCTACACCTATGAGGAAAAAGTCCAGGCTTTTACGGAATCACCACCGGGGGCAATTGGTTTAGAGTTAGCATTAGCCTTATTGTGGCAAAATCTGGTAGAAACTGGTGAATTTACGGCTTTAGAATTATGGCGAGTTTTGAGTAATCAACCAGCAGCCTGTTTACAACAGGAAATTAAAGCTATTAAGGTCGGTGAAAAAGCCGAATTAACATTATTTGATCCTGAACATACTTGGACTGTGAATAGAGAAAATCTTTATACGCTTTCTAATAATACACCTTGGTTTGGGCAAGAAATTAAAGGTCGAGTTTTACAAACTTGGTGTTAATTTTTTGAGGGGATGGTTCTGGAAAAATTACATCTATTTTCAGGTATATAAATCATATCTTGTTTTTGTTTCGTACATAGAAAAAAAGAGATATCAATTCAAGATGTGGTCTAAATACTTGAAAACTGCTGTAATATACATGATCTATTATTCAAGATTTGGAAAATTAATAAAGATTTAACATTGATTTAGAAGCTATAGCTTTTGGATGAACAGCGATAATTTCCGAATAACGTGCAAAATCCTTGGTGTTAAAAGTCAGGATATGAGTATGAGATCAATCTACATTACGTAATAATATATTTGCATCTATCAAATAAGACATTTAACCCCTGTCACAATTTTTTCAGGCTAACGCCAAAAATACCTATTTGATAATTAACCAATTTCTCAAACATTCTGACTCCTGAATTCTTACCTGCTAAGTTCAATTTCGGCCCTTAATACTGTTGTATCTACTGTGTCTGAAATTTTGAAACCAAGTTTTTCACACACTCGCTGTATCCCTAAATTATCTGCCAAAATATCTGCATAGATAGACGAGATTTTCTCGTTTTTACCAACGTCTATTAATCTTTTGAGTAGTTCTGTACATAAGCCTTGACATTGAAAGCGATCGCTCACCACCATAGCAAATTCTGCAGCATCACTACCATGCAATTTACTCAACCTTCCTACTGCTAAAATTCCTGTTTCTTTAGTTGCTGGATTTTCATACTCTGTCACTAATGCCATTTCTCAATCATAATCAATAAAGCAAATTCTTATAAGTATTTCATGGGCAATAAGTTGACTTCATTTAATTAAATGAAAGTAAGGTAAATAAACACTTTCTTCTGACAGTGTTTTATGAAGTTTTACTATCAATGGTTCATCTTAAGGACGGATGGGACGGATAGTAATTGGTGTACTATCTTTTAATTGCCAATCGCTAACATATTAGTGAGGATAGGGACGAATTGCTAATTTTGGTAATTGATGATTTTCGACATCAGTAGAATGCAAAACTATCCTCCCATCTAAAGCTATTAAACCACCAGGATGTTCAGGAGTACGAGGAATAGCTAATAAAGGATTAATATCAATTTCTTTAATTCCTGGTTGTTCCGCAACTAATTGACTAAATACAACTAACAACTCCTCCAAACCTGCCATATCTATACTTTTTCTCCCGCGCACACCTTTGAGGGCTTTATAAATTTTGGTTTGTTCCATCATCAGGCATGCTAAGGTTGTATTTAGAGGAGGAAGTGCGATCGCACTATATTGTAAAACTTCCACTAATTGTCCACCAGCCCCAAACAATAATACTGGACCGAATTGCTGGTCTAAGCTACTAGCAATAATCTATTCGTAACCGCTGGTTTTTACCATTAGTTGTACAGTTACCCCTAAAAAATCTTCAGGTTCTGCCTTTTCTAACACCGATGATTCGATTAGATGATATGCGCGTTTTACAGCTTCCTAATTTCGCAAATTTAACTGCACACCACCCACATCAGTTTTATGGGTAATGGTTTGGGAATACAATTTTAACACTACAGGATAACCAAGATTTTCTGCACATTGCACCGCTTCCTCTGCACTTTTAGCAATGCTACCAGCAACTACAGGAATAGCATAGGCTGCTAATATTTCTTTAGATTCAAATTCTGTAAGAATTGTTCTTCCTGCTTGTCTTGCTTTTTGAATAATATTTTCTACTAAAGCACAATTACACAAACTAGCATTGCGTTCTACGTTTGGTAATACTGGAGTTTCATAAATAACTATATCGCCACATATAGCTAAATACCCGTGCTGCTGTATCGCGATAACGATATGTAGATATACCTTGACGATTGAGAATTTGTTCTCCAGCAGCCACATCTGCACCACCCATCCAACTCACTAAAATTGGTTGATTCTACATTTGCGCATAGGGTTTTAAAAGTTCAGCAGTTTGGGTGGGATCTGTCATAGCTTTAGGTGTTTTTATTACTAATAAACCATCACTATTGGGATCTTTGCCGGCAATTTCTAAAGCTTTTGTATAACATTGGGGATCAGCATCTCCTAAAATATCCTAAAATATCAATGGGGTTATTATAACTCCATTGGGGTGGTAATATTTAATTCAAAGAATTAATGACTTCTTCAGAAATTTATGCCAGTTCTCCCCCACTTTCAATTAATGTATCTGTTGCTAAAACGCCTGGTCCACCAGCATTAGTTAAAATAGTTAATTTTGATCCTTGGGGACGTGGTTGTTTTGCTAATACTTCTGACATATCAAATAAATCAGAAATACTATTAACTCGTAATACTCCACAGCGACTAAAAGCTGCATCTAAAACAGCGTCACTTCCAGCTAATGTACCTGTGTGAGAAGCTGCAGCTTTAGCTGCGGCTGTGGTACGACCTGCTTTAATGACAATTATTGGTTTTGTTAATGCTACTTCTCGTGCTGCGGAGAGGAAAGAACACCCATCCCCAATAGATTCCATATAAATGATAATACTTTTTGTATGGGGATCATCTCCGAGAGAATAAATTAAATCTTCCCATCCAATATCTAACATTGAACCAGTGGAAATAAAGACTCTAGAACAGACCTTCTCCTGCAAACTCCAATCCAGAATTGCTGTACATAATGCCCCACTTTGACTGAGAAAAGCGACGTTTCCCGGACATGCCATTTTACTAGCAAAGGTAGCATTTAAACCAGAAACTGGACTCATTACTCCTAAACAGTTTGGTCCAATAATTCTAATTTTTCCTCGGTGTGCTTGTTGGAGTATTTCCTGTTCTAAAGCAATGCCTTTCGCACCGGCTTCTTTAAAACCAGCAGAAATAATAATTGCTCGTTGAATTCCTGCATCAAGACAATCAGAAATAATTTTTGGGACTGTATGTGCTGGTGTAGCAATAACAGGTAAATCAATTTTTTCAGGAACATCAAAAATAGTAGGATAGGCTTTAATTCCTAATACACTCTGTCGTTGAGGATTGATAGGAAAAATAGTACCACCAAAGGTATTAGTAATTAAATTCTAAAGGAGTGTACCTCCCATACTTCCTAGTTTTTCATTTGCACCAATTACTGCTAAAGTTTTAGGTCCAAAAATAGTATCTAAGGGGTTTATCGTCTCTGTTCGTAAGATATCATAAGCCAGGTCGCTTTGGTTTAATAGATTTTTACATAATGACTCCTGTCATTAGTTATCAGCTATCAGCTATTAGTCTCCTCACTGTTTACTTTCACTTGTCCACTGTCACCTGTTTTTTATTCACATTGCATCCATAACTTGTCACATTTAGGAAGAAGTTGAATAATTTTAATGAGTGCGATCGCCATGCCTTTTTCTGCTGATGGTGAGATGCAATCGCTCATTTCAAAGTTAAATCCAGGTACAGTGACTAACCAAGCTGGGGGACAATGACCATAGAGAGATTCGGTGAGACCAAGAAGTGATCGCGGATCACCTATATTTCCATTGACAGCATTACTAGTATCTGGTAATAATGATTTTACTTGTATATCTAAAGGTTCAGAATTAATACAAGCATCTACAAAAATTGCTAAATCAGTCTTTGCTAAATTTTCAGCTAGTTCCGGTGTCAGTTGATGGACTGCAAGAGATTTGACAGTTAATAAATGCCAAGACTCAATAGCATTTGCTATCCGATTTCCAATAGCATCATCACCAAGCAGTTTATTCCCATAACCAATGACCATTGCAGTTTTAGGCATTATTTTATAAACCTGTGAGAAGTAAATAATTATTGATTTTCAGCTTGCTCTTTTAATTGAGTATCATGGTTTGTTTCGGCTATAAGCGGCTTATAATTTAATTCATAGCCCAGCGACTTTAGCATTGAATCCATCTATTTGACGACACATGAACAAGTACAAACATTTGGCATATTTACCAAGGTATAATCATATATACCGCAGGCTAATACAGTACTGAGTAAATAAACCAACCATTCCAAATCTCTGAAAAGCTCACGCCGTATTCATTTTGAATTTTGTTGGCGCAGCCTGCTGGAAGTACTATTTTGTTAGCTTAGCTCTTCTGAAAGAAGCCTTTTGAATTCACGGCGGTACTAGTGATTAGATGGATTGGATACATCTAAGAAATTGTGGTACAATACCACCTTTATCCTCCTTTATGTTTATGGTTAGTTTTTATAGGTTTATCGATTCCATATTTAAAATTAACGCAAAAATCTGAGAAACTTGTGAAGAAATACAAAAATTTGGCTTTTTTGCTGTCATTGGACAAATTTATGTTAAAAATTTGTTCATTGTCGGGATTATTGGTTAGTATGATCAATGTGCCTGGTGGAATAAACCCAGTTAAAAAAATTTAGATAAATAGGTGAGGCTGTTCTATGCCGGAAGCGAATTTTCAACAGCCCATTAATACCACTGCTAAGATTCTAGAGGAGTATGGGGCGGGAAAAAGAGACTTTGGAAAGGCAGAATTAGGTAATGCCAATCTGCAAGTTCTTGATTTAAAAGGCTCTGACTTCAGCTATGCTGATTTGAGCAAAGCTAATCTCAGTGGTACTAATCTGCGGGGCTGTGATTTGAGTTTTGCTGATTTAAGTCAGGCTAATTTAAAAAATGCCGATTTGCGAGGAGCAATGTTGTTTTCTGCTAATTTGCGTGAAGCTAATTTACAGGGAACGCATTTAGAAAAAGCAGATTGTGACCATAACACCCATTTTCCTCCGGATTTTGACCCTATCAAAGCAGGTGTAAAGATGAGTAACTCATTTGTATAAATACTAAAGCGGATTATATCACCGCCTTAGTATTTATACTTATAAAAATACAGACATATAAAATAGCATACAGTAGGAGTCAGGAGTAAAACTCTCTTGCTGTCTTGGTTTCAATTTAGATTCTGTAACTCATTGAGCTGCAATCTGCTATTTTTCTATAAAATTAGGAAATTTATGTTTTACAACCTGATTTTGACTTGGGAAATACTTTAGTTAAATATAAGGTTAATTCAGGGAAAGATGGTAATTTTACAGCCTCGTTAGGCTGTAAAATTGATCTGTGACGATAACCAAATCTACCTTGTAAATCTTGATATGGTTGATTGTAGCAATCTAAATAACAATCGACTAAGTTGAGAATCCAATAATCAGAATAAATTAATTAGATAATCATCACCAACTTAACCAAGTAATTACTACAAGACTTATACAACTGGCATATTAGGAAGGTGTGTCAGATGTTAAAAATTTGTTGATATTAACCTTCATCCAATTATTTTAGGTGAGGGTATTTCTTTATTTTGCAATAATCCCAGCATCAAGATAATATTGAATCTAATAGATTAGGAGTTACGGATTGACAAAAAAACTCATCCATGGGTATTAAGCAGTACCAGCATTGGTAAGATTTTCCACAATGTAGTTGCGCACAACCAAAGTGAATAAGTTCCTTTGCAATTCATTCTAATTAGAAATTATGTTTTCAGAGCACATTTTTTCTAAAAGAACAAATGCTTAAAATGAACAAAATATCTGTTTTGAAGCTTTCTACCCCTGAATACCAAGTGTCTCCTGTAACTATTCTTGGTTTTACACCCCAATCAATCACTTCCCTGAGCATTTCCTGAAAATAATAGTTCTTCATCTTTCCCTCCTTTTTGTCGTATATTCTGTAATTTGTTGGTAGTGAATTTCCATTCACATCACTGAAGTACAGTGTAATTAAATTTATTCCTTTGATGCTCTTATGATATTTCCCAGACCAAGAATAACTGA
>ERZ1034419.161-NODE-161-length-12164-cov-39.541828_pt1 | contig 12164 bp, 15 predicted proteins | sample MGYA00520531_ERZ1034419 | MGnify/ENA primary metagenome ERZ1034419 (study PRJEB33736, sample SAMEA104288485) | Azolla nilotica | place: Sudan | collected 1982 | study: EMG produced TPA metagenomics assembly of the PRJEB19522 data set (Is there foul play in the... | reverse complement strand
AGAGTAACTAGAACCCACAATAGATTCTAATTCGGCAGGAGAACGAGTATCAGGGTCATGAAATCAAGGGAAGTCATTATTGGCAAAAATCCATAACTATTCTTTCACCTGTTTGACTACCTAGGCAGGCGGGCAAAATGCCCACCCTAAAACAACCTTACTTATCCAAAACCAGTTTCAACGCCTCAACCAACCTATCCACACTTTCAGCACGACTATTAAAACCCATCAAACCCAAACGCTAAACTTTACCCGCAAGCTCACCCAAACCACCACCAACTTCAATGTTATGCTCAAGTAATAACTGCCGTACCACAGTCTTTACATCTACCCCTTCAGGAATGCAAACAGTAGTTAAAGTCGGTAATTGGTATTTCTTCTCAACGTGCATTTTCAAACCCATTTGTTCCAAACTTTCCCACAGATATTCAACGTTCTTTTGATGACGTTGCCAGCAATTTGCTAAACCTTCTTCTGCCACTAAACGCAACGCTTCCCGTAAACCATAATATAAATTAATCGGGGCGGTGTGGTGGTATATGCGTTCCATACCCCAATATTTACCCAATAACAACACATCTAAATACCAGTTTGCAACCTTACTTTCACGTTTCTGCAACTTTTCCATTGCCCGCGCACTCATAGTAAAGGGTGATGCACCAGGAGAACAACCCAAACCTTTTTGACTCCAACTATAATTTGACTCCAACTATAAGCTAAATCAACTCCCCAGTCATCCAAGAAAATAGGAATGCCACCTAAGCTGGTAACAGTATCCACTAATAACAATATGCCATATTTGTGGCACAACTCACCCATTTCTTCCAAAGGCTGACGTGCGCCGGTGGAGGTTTCTGCATGAACTAAAGCTAAAGTTCCCAGTTTATGAGCTTCTAAAGCTCTGCTAATTTCATGTAAAGAAAATACCTGTCCCCAAGGTTTGGTAATGGTTCGCACATCTACGCCATATCTTCCCGCCATATCTACTAAGTGATTTCCGAAATAACCAGCTACACAAATTAACACCACGTCTTCCAGTTCAACGGTGTTAGCTAAAGTGGCTTCCATTACTGCTGTACCTGTACCGCTTACGGCTATGGTGTGGGGGTTTTCCGTTTGCCATACGTAGCGCAATAAAGATTGAATTTCATCTATTAAGGCTAAAAATACAGGGTCAAGATGACCCAATTGTGTGGTTTTCATGGCCTGCAACACATGAGGATGGGTGTTAGAGGGACCAGGACCAAGTAATAAGCGCTTGGGGACTTCTAGGGGAGGGGTGAAAGTTGTAAACGTTGACTGTCGTTGATAGAAATTGTGGGTGTCATAATTTATGTCAGGCTCAATGGTATTAATGGCATAATAAAATTATTAGATTACTAATGTTTTCATCAGCCTCATGATCGTCTATCCTTCCTGAAAAGAAGCGATATCCCCAAAGTCTTAAAGTGGATGTAACAAGCTGTTAAGGTGATCGCCCTTCAGCACGCTATCCGTACTTTGATACTTGCCCAAATGATGGCTGCTAGTATTGCTTCTACCACTTATTTATGTTTTGGTGGTGGGTATATTTCCAGTGGACTGACAATGCTATCAGCTATATTATTGATAATATTCCTCGATGCCATGCACCCCCCGCCGTTGCTACATCTCTCAGTTTTGCCTTAAAAGCTGGTATTGTTACAATCTAGTATTATTTGCTTGGGCGCTGGGAATTACAGCTATTTTGGTAGGAGATTAGAGCGTTATGCTTTGTGGTTATTAACACACTACACAAGTGACAGAGAATAAGGATCTTTACGATCACTGTATTTGTTTTAATTTTTAGTCTTCAACTAACCACACTAATTTATATTTAATGAATAACAAATAAATACCGAGTTTCTGTATTGCTTCAACAAACAAGAAGAAGATTTTAAAATTTTACAGCATCATATTTATCACCAAGCTATGCCACAAAAGGCTTTTACTCCTGACTCCTAAATTATTATCATTGTAATTCTAATTATTTTACCCCTACTTATTCCTATGATCTTCGCAGGCACAAGATCAAATAACTTAGGTGTTCAAGATGGTAGATTAGCAACCTGTCCTTCTACTCCTAACTGTGTTTCCAGTCAAAGTACAGACTCACTTCATCAAATTGCTCAGCTGAATGTTACCTCTCCACTAGAATAGGTATTATCTCAGACTAAAGGTATTAGTCAATCTTTACCTAGAACCAAGATATTTAGTGAAATGATTATATACATGCGGAATCCAAAACAGCTTGGATGGGATTTGTCGATCTAGAATTCTATCTAGACCGTAACTCCAACATAATTAATGTACGTTCACCTTCTCGCTTAGGGTATGGCGAGTTACGAGTAAATTGCCAACGTATAGAGACAATTCGTGCACTATTTAATAAACCTAAGTATAACTACGTAAGAAAACAAAAGTATGTAACAAAATATAAGTTGGCCTGAAAACCTATTCACTCTTACCTTATCATAACGACAATTTTTAACCCCCAGTTACTTAAGTAAGTAGAGTAGAGCGTAAATACCCATTTTTTTTAGCAAACTTCTCTTTGAGGATTTGTTTATAAACAGCTTCATAAGCATCAGTCATCTGTTTGACACTAAAATGATTTTCTACATATCGCCGACAAGCATAGCGGTTTAACTGTGCTACCTTATCAATCGCACTCACACAATCTCGTGTATTATTACAAACGAAACCTGTTTTACCATCAGCAATTACTTCAGCAGTTGAACCCATTCGCATAGCAATTACTGGCGTACCAGAAGCCATTGACTCTACCATTACTAATCCAAATGGTTCTCTCCAAGTAATAGGAAATAATGTCGCTACAGCACCTCCCACCAGAACATTTTTTTCAGCATGATTAGCTTCACCTAAATACTGAATTTGATCACCATCAATTAGCGGTTGAATTTCTTGCTCAAAAAATTTCACATCTACCATATCCACTTTACCCCCCATTTTCAATCGCCAACCAGCTTTTTTAGCAATCTCAATCGCTAAATGTGGACCTTTCTCTGGAGACATTCTCCCTAAAAATGCCAAGTAAGGCTCATCTATCGGTTCAGGAAAAAACTTATAACTAGTAACATCAATTCCATTGTAAATTGTATCTACATAATTTAACCCTACTCTGGGTTCTCTTTGAGCATCGGAAATACTGATATAGGGCTGTTTTCTGGCATATTTAAATATTTTCTCATTATCTCGAGTAAAAATTCCATGCAAGGTATGAACTGTCGGAGTTTTCACCAGATTTGTGTATGCTAAGGGGCTATGCCCCATATGGGAGTGAATAATATCAAACTCTTCGGCTCGTTCATAGACTAAAGCCAGTTGTAGCAATTCATAAATACTGTATTCTTTGACAGTAGCATCGAGTCTTAAGGCACAGGGATGAACTGATATCAACTTAGCGGAAGTTAAAGAATCCCCGGATGCAAATAACGTAACTTCATGTCCGCGTCGAACTAATTCATCCGTTAATAAACCTACTACCAATTCTATCCCTCCATAAGCTGGAGGTGGTACTCTCTCCCACAACGGAGCAATCTGAGCAATTCTCATGATCAACCTCCTAAAAGATCTGACTGTAAGTCAGTAATGTTTGTTTTTCCTATGTAAATTAATGGCCAGCAATTAACTATAGCAGTAAATCACTGAAAACACCAACTGTATTGATAGTTGCTTAAAAATCTTAAGTCGTAACTTGGATATTTTTTGTCTATCTTAGGTAGGGACAATATATTCTACTCAAGACATAAAGGGAGCAACACAATTTTGTGAGGTGGGGTAAGAAGTGTGCGATCGCTAAACCAAGAACAGGTATTGGTAAAAATAATTTACCGTAGGTAAACCTATTTAATACATATACGTCGAGTGAAATAACTTAATCAGATTAATCATATGAGAGAAGTTGATAAAGACTGGTTTTATACTGAAAAAGGTAGGATTTTAAAAGAAAAAATAGCGAATGCCTACCATTAATAAAAACAAAAATATATTCAAGTCTTGATTTGAGCAAATGTTTGAAAGAGTTTCAAGAACAAGTTAAGAAACTTTTAGGAGTTAATAATATTCCCGAATGGAATAGACAAACTTTTAAGACCCATCAAGGAAAGATTAGAGAAGCCGCATTAATATGGATAAATTTATTGCTTCAGCAGTAGGAGAGCATTCTAAGACTCTGGTTCAGTAAGGAAATTATCTTTTACGTGCCTATTGGGAAGAACCTTTGAATTATGCTAAATCTTTAGCCAGTAAATTACCGATTTTTGGTGGAGCTATAGGAAGTTTAATCTGTCAAGTTATCAATTGAAGAATGAGAGGAAATAGTGGATTTTGGTTAAAAGTAAATACGGAAATTATGTTACATCTTCGTTATCAATGGATAGCTGGGATTTGGCATAATTTCTGTAATTCCATTACTACCTCTTATATCAATCTTAAAACTGTTTAATATCTTAATACCTACAACTCCCATTAAAAGAAATTTCCTGTGTCCATCAATACCTACTTGTTTGATTACTGGCGTAAGCAGCTTATTCCCACCAGCTACAAATTATTGAATGCAAGTCTTCTTAGGATATTTTGATAAGATACTTTGTCTTAGAATTTTATTCGTCTGGTATAATTTATTTTACTTTAGTTCCAGAAAAATATTTTAGCGATATCTAGCGATATCTGTAGATAGTGTAGCTGAAATCACACTTTCTGCCTCACATCATAAAATCGCGTCGCTCCCGACATAAATGTGTTAGATACATACAAAATCATGATCCTTAGGATCAATAATTAATTAACAAAAACATCGAAACTATGTTATTATTGCCAATATACTAAATACTTATTATTTAGATAATATTTATTATTCCTGTATTTTAGTGTTAGGTTTTAGAAAATTGTTTCATAAAACAGTAATTTATTTTATGTCTGCTAACTTACCTGCAAATACCTTGACTACTTTGATAGCATTAGTGTAATCTAATACAATAAGTATAAAGTTAAGTATAAACGTGAATATCTCTAAACAAACCAAAAAAGCCCCTATCTTATGGCAGTCTGCGTTCTCACTGCTGATACTTGTGTTCATGTACCTGCCTATCATGGTACTAGGCTTTTATAGCTTTAACAAATCACCCTACAGCGCTACGTGGCAAGGATTCACCCTGGAATGGTATCAAAAACTGTTCAGTGAGGATCGCATCTTATCGGCTGTAAATAACAGTTTACTAATTGCTTTCAGCGCAGTCACAGTTTCTGCAGTATTGGGAACTTTTATGGCGGTAGGGTTAGCTCGTTATAATTTTCCCGGCAAAATATTGTATCGTGGTATATCTTATCTACCATTATTAATTCCTGATATTGCTATCGCAGTAGCCACACTAGTTTGTTTAGCTGCCTTCGCTATACCATTAAGCATTTTCACAATCGTAGCAGCCCACATTGTTTTTTGTCTCTCCTACATTGGACTAGTTGTATCTGCTAGACTCAATAATCTAGACCCCCATCTAGAAGAAGCCGCAGTAGATTTAGGTGCAACACCCATTCAAGCCTTCTTCCAAGTTGTCTTACCCCAATTAATACCTGGTATTATCTCCGGTTGCTTACTCGCATTTGTCCTCAGTTTAGACGACTTTCTTATCTCCAGTTTTACTGCTGGTAGCGGTTCTAGCACCTTACCAATAGAAATATTTAGCCGCATTAGAGCCGGAGTCAAACCTGATATAAACGCCCTCAGCGTCATGTTAATTTCCATCACGGCCACTGTCGCGAGTATAGCAGAACTAATTCGTGCATCTCAAGACAAGCAAAATAATTTGTAATAATGCTTTCAGCACACTACGCAAACGTAATTCGTAATTACTACCCAATTACTAAAAAATGTAAATTGGGTTAAGCGACAGCAAACCCGAAAATCTATTAGCGTAAGTTACAGTTTTACACCCCTGGACATCTACTTGGACTCTGTCCATTTTGGAATCTGTCTATTCTATCCACTTTAGATAAAAATATTTGAATATTTATTTCCCCTAAAAAATGCTAGAAACAAACATGAATATAAATGATAAATTGATAGCAGAAACATTACCAGGTGGCGATAACCCGGATCATTTCGACTAGAAAGAAGCCTGGTATCCAGTTCACTACCTTCAAGACTTAGATAAAATCTAACCCACTCCTTTTACACTATTAGGCAAAGATATAGTTATTTGGTGGGACAAACAAACTCAATCTTGGCAAACATTTGTAGACCGATGTCCCTATCATAGTTGGGCATTTTCAGGAGATGGAAATTGTTAAATAATTCCACAACAATTACCAGGAGGGAAGTCTGAAAGTTCCCAAGGTGCCTGTATATCATAATTATCAACAACTGAAAAAGAACTGAAAAAGAAGTATTATTATTTGTTTATACAAGCACCCCAAAGAAGGCAAAAATAACAAAAGTTCCCATTATAGAACCCATAGAAGCATGGCCAGATGGATTGGTGATAATCAACACATTTCGGCATTTTCCTTATGATGCCTTGACACTATTAGAAAATATTCTACATCCTAGTCATGTTGCTTTTATCTATGATCGCACAGTCAGAAATCGCGCCAAAGCTACATCCTTACAATTAGAAGTTATTAATTCCGGAAAACATGCTTTCAAAGGCGTATGGAAGCAAGGGTTCAAACCAGAAAAAATAGGAGAATTATCGACAACACTCATCGCCCCTATATTGATATGGCATGATATTAATTCCCAAGGATGAATAATACTAAGCATCGTTTATGCTACACCAATTCGTAAAGGTGAATGTCGGATAATCGCAGGATTCTCTTTCGAATTTCCCTCTAAACTCCCCAGTATATTTATTAAACTTAGACTTCTTTAGTATTATCACCTGGGACAAAATTGTATCTTAGAAGACGACCAGATTCTCCTGCATTACCAAGAACGTTATGTAGAACTAAAATAGAACTAAAACGTGGTAGTCATAAGATTACCAAAGCCTTTTATATAGTAACAAAAGCAGATAGTTGTTTTATATTTGAACTGCATCACTTGGTGAACTAATACAAGGCCAAATCATTTCCCGGTGAACCTTTTCCTCCTCCATTACCAACATAAGCACTAGTAGAACGGTATCACTCCCATACAGAAAAATGCCCCAGTTTTAGAATACCCCTCGCTAATATTCAGTTATTAAAATTCTGGTATGCAATCATAGTATTATTAGCTTTAGCAAGTAGTCCAATTTCAGCGTTTTTCATACATAAAATATCTCTTTTAACAGTCATAATCGAGACAGTTATACCTCTAGCATTAGGGTTACTCTTGTGGAGACTTAACAAGTTAGAAAAGCAATTTTATAAATGGCTATCTATCCCACCACGTAACCTCCCAGAAAAAAACTGAACCCTGCTCAAATTAGATTCCCAATTTCCTCAAAAAGTCCGGAATCTAGTTAGTTATTTTCAATCGCCAAATATTTTATAAATCCCCCAAAAAATGATTGACCGAGCACTTGACAAATACCCAGAATCATTATATTATTCATCTTAATAGTGAAAATCTGTGCACCTATATATATACCATTAATTACTACTAGATAACTGATAACTGATAACTAATAACTGATTAATAATTGGGGCTGACTTTGGACAAGATGCTATCTTCCCCTCAACTATGCAAATTTGTCAAAATCCCAATTGTTCAAACCCATTCAATCCTGACTACAGTAAATTTTGCATTGTTTGTGGACACGGTACATTTGGACAAATCCTCAGGAATCGTTACCGTGTTTTGCATTTATTAGGAGAAGGTGGGTTTAGCAAAACTTACGCCGCAGAAGATGTAGATAGACTAAACGCACCTTGCGTTATTAAGCAATTTTTCCCCCAAGCTCAGGGAACAGGACAACGTGCAAAAGCAGCAGAATTCTTCAAAGAAGAGGCTTTTAGATTATATGAACTTGGTGAGAATCATCCCCAAATTCCTCGTTTATTAGCTTACTTTGAACAAGGTGCTAGTTTATATTTAGTCCAGGAATTTATTTTTGGGAAAACCCTCCTAGAAGAAGTTCAAGAACAGGCCTATAGCGAACGAGAAATTCGCCAACTTTTGTTAGACTTATTACCAGTTCTTGATTTTGTTCACCGAAAAAACGTAATTCACCGGGATATTAAACCCGAAAATATTATTCGTCGAGATACAGATCAGAAACCTATCTTAATTGACTTTGGTGGTGCAAAACAAGTAACTCACACCAGCATAGCCAGACAAGCTACAGCTATTTATACTTTAGGTTATGCACCAACCGAACAGATGGCAGGTTTTGCTTGTCATGCAAGTGACTTATATGCTTTGGGTGTAACCTGTGTCAGGTTATTAACTCAAGATTTACCCATGCAAGATACCTATGGGCTTAAAGATCCTCTTTATGATCCTATGACTGCGAAATGGTTATGGAAAGAACGTTTACAGGCAAAAAGTATTACAATTAGTCAGGAATTAACATACATTTTAGATCAATTACTACAACATTTTCCTAACGATAGATATCAGTCAGCAGCAGAAGTTTTAGATGATTTAACAGCCAAACTATCACTCCCATTAGGATTAGAACCAGTAACTTCAGCAATTTTCCATATTATCGAAACACCATTAACACCTCTACCTCCAGCACGGAAAATTATCGTTCCCTTACTACCTTTAAAAACTTTTGACTTTGATGTAGTTACAGTAGATACAGCAGGACAAGCAATTAATTATGACACACTTAGCGCCAGGTTCTTTCTAGAACAATTAAATAGAGACATCGCTTTAGAAATGGTATCAATTCCTGGTGGTAGTTTTCTGATGGGTTCACCAGAATTTGAAGGTGATGCTGAGGAATATCCGCAACATAAAGTGATGGTTAAACCTTTTTTCATGGCGAAATATCCCATTACTCAGGCACAGTGGAAAGCAGTTGTAGCATTACCGCAAGTCACCCAAGCTTTAAACTCCAAGCCATCAAAATTTAAAGGTACAAATTTGCCTATAGAAAATGTTTCCTGGTATGAGGCAGTGGAATTTTGTTTACGGTTATCAATGAAAACTGGACGAAATTATCGTTTACCTAGTGAAGCAGAATGGGAATATGCCTGTCGTGCGGGAACTACCACTGCTTTCCATTTTGGAGAAAGAATTACTTCTGATTTAATTAATTGTAGTGGTGGTGATTTTTATATTGTCCCAATTAAAAGCGACTTCCGTAAACAAATCACAAATGTCGGCAGTTTCAATATAGCGAATGCTTTTGGTTTGTATGATATGCATGGGTTAGTTTGGGAATGGTGTGCTGATCCTTGGCATAACAATTATGAAAGTGCACCGACAAATGGTAGTATTTGGGATGTTGATGGTGATATACATCGTCGGGTTTTGCGCGGTGGCGCGTGGAATTTCAATGCAGAACTTTGTCGCAGTGCTAGTCGCAGTTGGAATGAAGCGGAAGGTGGTTTAAGGATGTCGGGTTTGCGAGTGGTGTTTTCAGTTGAGGAATGAGTTGCTGCGGAAATAAGAACCTTTGTAGGATAGGGGGTTAGGTTGTTCGTAGCTTTGATTTTACCGTAGAAATACTTAATTTCACCGCTATCAATAGTGCAAGTTCCAACCACCTCCTGTTCATAAGTCCAGAATGCGTTTAACGGTTTTGGGGACTTGAGATAATAAAAGCGCTTCCTCCTCTGTGGTGTGAAGAATTCTATCTGCTTTCCCTAAATAGCATAAAGCGTTTTCTGATGATGTCCAAATACTAATATTATTCATGTACTGATTCTAGAAATTTTTCTGCTAAACAAGTAAATACGATAATATCCAAAATATCAGCAGCTAAGTCTGTAATATCAGCACTACAATAAGGTACAAAAGATTGTGTTATTTTGTCAAAGACACAAGTAATCAGGACTATTGGTGGTGCAATATGTATAGGAATATCTAATATATCCAACTTACATTTTATTAATGCTCATTGACTGATATGATCATCAATTCCTAGTAACAGCAAATGGCAAATTATGTCATAGTGGGGAAATTATGCTATTGTCGTGGGTCTAACTCAGAGGTAAGCTGAGATAGAGATAGAAATTAAAATTCCCAAATAAACCCAAAGAGCAAAAACCTAACGTTGATTAGTTTTCATTTCTATAATTTGGAATGGTGTTTTTGCTAACTACAGAAACATCAATCTGTATTCCGCAATTTAATAAGTTTCAGATTGGGAATTTTATTTTAATTATTAATCATGCGTGTAAATTGGCTTGTTCCTGTAACCAAGGGTCTACTCGTTGTCCATCTCTGCGTTTTAATTCAATTTCTATGACCATCACTTCTTTTGAACCAGGAGGTGCGGGTTTTCGATGGAAGATAATCTCATATTCTAAAGGGTTTTGATCATGTTCTCTTAACCAATCTTGAACTCTTGTTAAAGCAAAGAATGATTGTCCCTGGGTAAACATTCGGGTAATTTGCATTTGTAGGGTGTAAGGGTTGATGCGACTCATTGTTTTGAATCCTTTAATATTTGTAGTTATTATAGTTTCACGTAGAGGTGTAAAGTGGAAGATTGAGTTTAGAGTTTTTGTTATTCTGAGTTAGAGCCTACTTTATCAAAAATATTTGCTAACAATAATTGGCAAGGGATAGAAGCTAAATTTAAACTATCCTCTGAATGTGTATATTTAGAAAATATCCATTTATTATTATTCAGTTCTAAAATATTGTTCAACATGTATTCAACATTTATCAACTAAAATTTACCACTTTACAAGTAGTAATTGTCCGATAAGCTGCAAACTCTTAATCTCTATCTTTGCTTCTGGTAGACTTGGATAAAACTTCTACAATCATAATAGAACTTACTAGGGTCTCTCTTCTTACTTCTTCATAAATTATGGGTGTGTTTTGTTAACTATAACATCAGGATAGGTATGGATTTTTTTGTCAGCAATCAAAAGCCATCGATCTGTAAAAAAGACTTGATAGGGTTGACATTTGAGAAGAAAATTGAGTGTACCATTGACATTAAGCGCAAGTTGGTTATAATTTGGTGTTCCGCCTGTTATCAGTATAGTTAACCCATTGATATATTCGTGACGTATTTCTGAATTGACTTCTAATTCTAGATGTTATTCAGGTGAGTAGTTAAGTGTCTCTTGTGCTATAGTCGTAATTTAAATTTGTTAAATCTATTATCAGAATAATGCGGTATTTACTATGTGTTCACGAAAATAAAAATATGAGTAATCAAGAACGGATAGATACAATGGAAAGTCAACTGATTGATATGCGGTTAGCGGTAATTGCTTTACTGGAAACTGCCGCTGTTCATCAGCGCAATTCCGACACATTGGTGATGGAAATTAGAAATATGCGTGCGGATATGGTGCAAATGCAATCAGGAATTAGAGAAATATGGATGTGCAGGGTTTGTAAGATGAAAATCATCCTATTCTCGATATTTTGCAAAATCCTCCTCCTCAACAGGAATCTTAATTTAAAAAGGTTTTTTAAGATCCCTGACTTCTCAAAAAGGTAGGAATCTAATTAGTAAAGTTTATAAAATTTTCATATCATTTTTTGAGTTTACTAACCTCGATTAATCGGTAAAATACGAACTCTTAAACCAACGATAGTACCAACGGTGACACGCATTCCCCAGATGCAGGGTTTACTACCCATTACTTCTGGGTTGGTAAGCATTCAGGTCGAAGCTAGAGGGATTAAAGAAGGTGTCTGCAAAGTAGAGTTAACCATCCCTTTGATAGGTTGGTCAAAAAACTCAATTAGAGACAGTCCTTGAGGGTGATAAGTTTTTATAACCGTCAATAAATTGGCAGTATGTTGGAATAGCTCCATAAAAGCAGAACCACCACTGAGTCTTCCTTTTATCACTGCTAAAGGTAACGTTAGTTCAGCTAAATAATTATCAATGTCTATTGCGTTAGGAAATTAAAAGTTTCCCAGGTTCCCCTCCGGCTTTATCAATGAATGAATGGAAGATTCGACTTTTGGTTGAAACTAGGATGTCCAAGTCAAGAACTCATTAAGGTTTTGGGTTTGTTGGAATAAAGCGTAGTTTTTAAAACCTTCATCTATCAGG